>OBLF01000141.1_pt1 | contig 91944 bp, 88 predicted proteins | sample 1519231 | NCBI WGS metagenome assembly OBLF01 (sample SAMEA2602895, study PRJEB22501) | metagenome
ACTTATTTTTCAACGTGGAACGCAACAGTAACATGAGCGAAGAACTCACGCAGGAAGATATTGAGCGCATACGTCGTGTATGGAAAATGCGTGAGGCTATGAGCAATAATACTTACCACAAACAATTGGAGAGCAGACTATGAAGCAGGAGTTTATCTATCGGGTGGAGTTCAAAGTGCCGCCCCTGTTGGGAGTTGATGAACGCACGGAGTTCTACTTTCACAGCCTCGCCGCCATCTACGATGTGTTCACAGCGAGACAAATCGGCTGCAAGGTAACCCGCTTGTGGAACATCGGCGTATCGCATGGCAACCCTTATGAGGGGAGGCGATGCAAAATCACGAAAGAACAGATTTTGCGAAAAACGCGAAATAAGCGCGTATAACGCGTTAAAATTTTTGCGATGTAAATTATACACAAAATAAATTTGAACGTGACACAGCGCAAAGAAATAGGCGAATTCTGTATTTTAATTGTTGACGGGTGAAAAAGAAAAACGAAAATGCAGGGTTTCTAAGAAAAATAACTAATTTTGCAAACGGATGAAAGATTACAACGAAATAGCAAAACGATATGCTGGCAAGCACGGCTGCAATATCCTGCAAGCATCCGCCGAGCGTAACGGGTACAGGTATTTCCACCTCGACTATACAGGTCGCCCCCGTTACACGGGACACCCGCATATCATAAAAATAAGCCCCGCAGGAAAAGTCCAACGGGTACTTAATTTTGATGAGATATATTGGGCATACAACAACCGTTCAGAGCCGACGGGCAATCTCTTTGAATAAATCGCGGCGCAGGATCAGTTTATCAACTTTCAGAACCTCGAAATATTCAACTCCGCTTACGGCGTATTCTTCAAGTTTGAGGAATGCGCCGTTTTGCGCGTCATAGAACATTATCCGCCGGTCTGGGAGACGTTCTGCCGTAATGACATGCCCCCTGTTACCTGACATGTTTATGCCGATATGATAACGCCCCGCCGCTTTTGTCGCCGTGTCAATTTTCCCGAGCATGGCATCAAAGGACAGTGCACGGAGCATGGTGGGTGTGGGTGTCTTCCCAGTTTTGGGGTGTTGCCAAATATTCTCAAAATGTTCCCCGAGTTGGTAAGATACGCTCTCCGTTGAGCTGTCGTAACCGAGCGAGGTAACATTCAACCCGCGAAGCCTTGCCTCGTGCACAGCAACAGCAGCTTGGCAATTGGCGGCGAACTCGTCGCCCTTACCGAAATTAACATTACCACGACCCTCGTTCGCTTCCAAAAACGTCATAGGCTTTGGCTGTACCTTTATCCCCATGTCCGAGGCTATGGCTGTGGTATTGTCCAGTACTTCCAGTGTCAGCGTAGGGGCTGGCAAATCCTCGTACACTTTGAATGCCGCCTTTGTCGCCGCACGCCCGAGCTTTGTACCTGTTACAGCCCCAACCGCTCCGTAAGATGGCTGCACGCCCGTGTATTTTGTGTTGTCTGACATGAAGTAAGGCACACTCGAAGCCCTTTGTATGCGTTCGTCGTTTTCAGTAAGCCAATCCTTGAATACCTGCGGAACATCATCAACGCGATTCACACTCTCGCCATCTACGGCCTCGCCGTTGAGTATCTTCTGCGTGTCTTTAGCGATTTCTTCCTGTGTTTTAAGGATTGATGTTGCAAAGCATCTGCAATGTGGATGCCATCCCTTGAAAACAAAATCTTTCGGATAACGACCTTGTAATTCATCGCATATATCGTGGAATGGTTTACCGTTAAGCGTATGGTTGTTCGACAGGTGTATTTCTATGCCTACGACAAAGTCCATCTGCTGCCAGCGGAGATGGTCGGAAGTGCGGTAGGCGATGTTGGTTTCTGTGGCGGCAAGCCGTCGGGCGTTCTTATACGAGGAGCGATACACCCCTTGCCCCGGATGATAAGCCGCCGCCCGCTTTGATAGTTGCAGTTGTCCGTGCTCATCACGCACACGGCGAAACAGTTTGTCAGGCTGTTTAAGATATTGCCGCAGGTCACGGCTCATTTCATCAGCAGACCGCCCGTTGCGTATGCCAATATCCAAGCCCATTTCTATTTCCTCCTTGAACTGCTCCGTATAACGCCATACCCTATCAGAAAGATTTAAACCTGCTGTTTTACGCTGTATAAATGCTTCTCTTGCATTCTCATTCGTGCTGTAATAACATCGATATTGTGCCTCCGAAAGTTTCCCGACATTCTTACCGAATACATGGTTGGCGAGTTCACTGTTTTTATTGTTGGCCAATGTCCATTCCGCATTGATACCATTCAGGACAACGGCTTGCATACGCGATTTCAGCCCCGACATAAGGTTTTCTATCCGTTTACGTGTAATTGGGTAATCGTCGAAAGAAAACGGCGTGTCGGGCTTGATTTTCCCTACTGTTCCGCTTATGGATACAGCCTCACGGATTGCATCATGATAAATGTTATCTATCTGCAACTCGTAGACCTTGATATTGCGTTTGTGACGCAAGTCGTATTTATTTAGCTTCTTCATTTGATGTGCGGAGTATAAATCGTTCACACTGCGGATCATTTAAGAAGATACAGAACTTCCCGCTCTGTTGTTTATAGGGGCAACGGCAGAGTATCAAATGCCCGTCTATTGCCTTGCTGTGCCAATCATAGCTGTTGGCGCAATCACGACAACGATATTTGACCTCTGCCACAGCCTGTTTGCTTCGTCTTGGTGCCGCCATATTATACAGTTGGATTAAAAGCGTCCTCAACGCCCTGTTGGGCTATCTCTTCAAGCGTCTTATCCACATCGTCGCTATGCCCGAACTCCTCGATACTTTCACGCTGTGACATAATAGGCTCGCCGCCGTTGGCCGTCATAAGCATATCGACGGTTTCTTTTGTGTCCGTAATAGAGAATGGTGTTATTTTCGTTTCAATTTTCAAAGCGTCTATGTCGCTGTGATAACGCTCGGAGAGAACCATTTTAAGAAAGGCCTTTATCACGTTGATTTCGCGGTCGAAGCCCTCCAAGAGCCGCCCACTCTCGTCGTTCACTTTCATTTGCGCATCAATAAACAGCTGTTTACGGCTCTCTCCCGACAATGCTTGTTGCGACATCTTTTCGTATGACCAATCAGGGAGTTGCAGTTGTGTAAAGAACATTGAGCGTAATTCACTTACATAGAATTTGAGGTTTTCGATAGCCTGTTGCCAAGTAACATACTGCGCCGTTGATCCTTTCGGGTACTGCATAACCGCCTTGAACTCCTTGTTTTCGGGTTTCTCGTCGCCAAACTGTATAACCTCGTCCGCAAGAACGACAAATATGGGTTTGGAGTTTTTACGAAGATAATTGCCATTTCTCGACAATGCCCATTCAATCTCGTACACGGTTTTTGAGGTGTCTTCCCATATTGGCGTGGGGCGGTACATGTAGACGCAAGGGATTTTACCAAGTGTGATAGCCTCATTTTCAATCTCCGCCCAATCTCCGCTGGCGTTGCTGTATTTGATATGCCTTGCCGCTGTATAAGTGTCGAAAAACTGCACATTCTTCTTGCCAACCTTTCGAGTGTAGCCGACCGACATAGCCACCATATCTCCGTACTCATCAAAGAGCGGATACAGGTCATCGCCAAGCATAGGGGAGAAGTTACGGCAACGGAACTTCAATGGGCTGTCGAAGCCATAGATGTTGTTCTTGCTTTCAATGGCGTACCATAGTGTCAGTACCTCGCAGCCTGCGAACAACATGTTCAAACGTTCGATATTCACGCTGTTGATGCGGTTACGGTCGAATATCGCCTCAATGCACGATGCAATCTCTTTTTGCGTGTCGTTTTCAGGCTTATACACACGCTTTACAGGTATGCCGCAACATAACTCCGTCATTCGCTTTGTGGCAAGCCGTTGTAGGTCGCAGGTAACACGGGTGACATACTCTACCCCGTCATCTGAAACGATATCAGGGTATTTCTGTTTGTTCATCACTGGGTGTTTCGTGGGGTCGAACTGATGCACAAGCCCATACCGACCCGTCCACACTGGAACTTGGATTGTCTTTTCTCGTAGGGCTGCAATTTTTTCCGCAGCTGTGAGTTCCGTTGAGGTCAAGATTTCTTCGATTGTCATATTGCTATTGATTTTTATAGTGAATATTTATACAAGTTTCGATAGCCTGTCAAGGTCTATCGCCTGTCGTGTCGAGCGGACAGGATAGAATGTATTGGCGAGCGCGTCGAACTTATCGGGAGAACGTCCGAGCCGTTTCTTGATGTCCTCCTTTGGATCGATGAATATCTTTCCGTCTGAGCGAAAAGACCACCGTATCTCTGTCGCCTCCTCTGCAAGCTGGCTATCGGGTGGCAACATAGCCCCCGTGTTATTTTTCGGATTAAGCCAATCTCGGACGCACCAAAACAGGTAGGCACGCATGTTAATGAATTTATATTGTCCTGTTATGTCCGACAAATCACGGTCGAATTGCTTTGCCCCCCCACTGTATTTGCAGCTAATGATGTACTTCTTTTCGTCTATCTCCAAACAGCGACTGTATACACCCGCACCCTCTCCAATGGTATCTATGCTTACCAACATACGGGGGTGTCTGCGTCTTCGGGCTGCAATGTCTCCAGCAACGGCCATGTGGTCTGCCTGTCCTCCGCTGTTTCTTGATTGCAACTCTGCAACCCATCTGCCTTTGCGTTCACAGAACACCGTGCTATCACGTCCCATACCTGCGACATCGACACCAAGTAAGCGCAGTTCGTCCGACACAGGCTCTTTGCCCTGTGCAAGTTTCCAACGCTCCTGCGCCGCCTCTATCCACTGCATAGGTATAAGAACATCGTCAGCAACTTTCGGAAACTTCCCAAGCACTTTCTTTCTAAACAAGTCTTCGGGGCGATACCACTTGCCCTCAAACTCGAAATCGTCGAGTTCCTCCGTCCTGTCCTCTGCACTGATAGGCGTACACCATTCGCTTATCTTATCCACAACCCACTCGTAATCGACTTGTCCTGGAATAACGAGCCTACGCTGCAACACATTAGGGGCTGTCAGGCTGTTAAGGCGGAACTTCGCCCAGCGGTCGCCACGCTGTGAACGGGCGGCATAGCCTACGGGAGTGTTGGGGTTGAACACGAGTAATATACGGCTGTCGCCTTGCAGGTTACCCTCAATCGCAGAAAAGGTATCGTCGCCAATACCCGAAGCCTCCGTGATAACGAACATTGTATGTACGGCGTGGAAACCCGACCATGCCTCGTGATTATGCTCATCCGCCTTGAAACCTGTTAGGAACCATTCCTCGTTATCTGTACGAATATCATAGGCATTCAATCTTCCAGGCAGAATGATACCACGTTTTTTTGCCCTGCTGTAAAGGCGCGACACCTCGGGCATCATAATGTTTTTCACCTGTCTATCGGTCGGGGCTGTTAGGGCTACTTTCGTGTTCTCTACAAGTTCTCGACGTGTATTCCATCGAGGGGTAAGATATAAAAACGAAACGGCTGCACAGGCGGCAACGAAATCTTTGCCTCGTGCTGTCCCTGATGCAACGCTTGTGCGTGGGTTGAACTGCACAGAGGACAGGATTTCCTGCTGCTCACGGTCAAGCGTAACACCGAGAGCGTCTCGAACGAACCTATTCCAATCCGACCTCCAGCTATTCAACAGCGCAACGCCTTTCCGTTGCATGATTTCGTCGTTTCGCGTCATTTGTAGTTATTTGAACTTTATTCGCCGTATTTTGCGTTTACTTATCAAAGTGGCTTACTTATACGATTGCGAAAAGATAAGCCGACAGCGGGGTGAAATCACGGCTTTAAGCCCGTTTTCTGTTCTGCATCATCTATCATTCCGCTTTCCATAAGGAATGCAGCGAAAGACATTCCGCCTTGTATATCCCGCTTCTCGGGGGCGTACAATCCGAGCAGTTTGCGCCGTTCCGCTAACTGTTGCCGTATCTCCGAAATATAGGCGGGGTTGCCAAGGCCGATAACCTCTTGCGTCTTTTCCTCGACGCTGAAAGTGCGTATGCCACCATCGTTACCGTTGTTGTCTTGGTTGTTGCGTGCAGGTGCGCCCTTACGCTTGCGCTGGGTCTTGGTATAGTCCTCTTTCGATTTCTCCCACTGCTCCCATAACTCCCGTACAGTTTCATCTATGCGGGTGAGTTCGAGCTGCAGGGCATCGTCCATATCATCCAAACGGCTTTCGCGCCACTCCTTGAGTAGTGTCTGTATGTCCTTGTGTACGGTCTGTGTGGAATAGGTGGCTAAATCGAGGCGGCGCATAACCTCTGCCCGTATAGCGCGAATACTATACCCGCGCTTGTATAGTTGCGATACAATTTCAAGGCGGGCGGTCTTAATCTGATTGCGCCGCTGTTGTTGTGCTTTACTCATAAGTTATACCTCCAAATCTTTAATCTCGTCTTCTACTCCCTGTTCTTTCTCAAATAGAGTAAGTTCGTCCTGCGTAAACTCAATTTTTGGGAAATACTTCTTTATATCCTTTGGATTGCCCTTATAGAAGACAAGGATATTTTGATGCATCTTTGCAACCTTGCGAGTATCCATATATCGGCTTGCCCGTAAAGCCGTGCTTGCACTCGCCTCAACAAGTATGATTTCATTATATAAGCTCATGCCTCCATCTTTGAATATGCGCTTTATGTCGCCGCAGAAGTCATAATAGAAGCCTGTACGCTTATCTCTTACATCGCCGACAACGATAACGGCAAAGCGGTTCTCTTTCAAACAGCCAATAGCCGTTGTAAAAGCGTTATGGAGTATCTGTATAAACTCTTCGTATGATTTTTGATTACTTGCGTCATTTTCGAGATCGCTGTAATGTTCGAGGTCGAAGTATGGTGGGCAGGAGAATAACATATCTTGGCTATCCGCATCAAAGTAATTGGCGACATTTCTGCCGTCATCGCAAATGTACTTAATAGGGAGACCTCTATCAGTTAATACCCTATTGTTAATATCTACTTGCTCTTGACGCAGTTCTATGCCTGTAAACTCGTAACCACATTGTCCGAATACAAGCCCTTTCTGAGTGTCGCCTGCAAAGCAATCAAATATTTTTGCTCCCACTTCGGGAGTAAACCAACGGCAACAGATTTCTGATAATACGGGGTCGAATAGCGACACACCCGCCGAAATTACTTTGCTTGCCTCTCGTTCTTTTACATCATCGGGTACGTACTTCTCGAGGTATTCCCTGAATGACAGCCCGAGTTCCTCTCTGTGCTTACGTGTGCGTTGATACAAGTCCTTATATTTTACCTCGGGGGAGTGTAGAAGTGTATCGTTACGGCTTTCGCCCATATCGCCGATAAGCTCACGCCACATCTTCTTACGGGCTTGCCAATAACCCTTGCGGCTGTCGAGTATAGAGAACGGAGGAACGACAAAGCGGTCGTTAAGGGAGGCGTTTGCTGAACAATCATTTTCGCCTGATCCACTTTCTCTATCGCCGATGTTGTTGTCCTGCCACACATCAAGCCCCCAATCGTCGAGGTCTTGGCTGTCCCACTCGTTGGCGAGAGCGTCCATATCCCAATCTCCATATCCGATATTATCCTTGATAATGAACTCCCTGCGTTCGTCCTCCGACAACTCCGAAGCCTTGATTATTGGGGCGGTAGGATTGGCTTTCCACTCGTCCCAATGGTTAATAAGGTTATGTCGCTCCGCCTCTGTTTTCTTATTATAATCCCGAAGCCCTGATAGGCGTTGTGCGAGTTCATCAATCGACATACTTTCAATAGCCGTCAATGCCCTGTAACGCATATTACCGCCGAGAGCGACAAAGGTATCATCGACAACGATAGGGCGCAGTTCTAACATCTTCGGCAGCACGAGTATGCTGTTGATAAGTTTATCGAACTTTTCGTCTGTTATGGTTCTTGGGTTTGCACCGTTTACCTTTATCTGCGTGAGTTTTACGATTTCTGTCTTCATAGCCTTTTACTCCTCCCATGCTTTATCCTGTTGATACTCCCCGAATAGCCCCCAGCGGCACATAGATGCATATATGGGCGTATCGAGCCTAAATTCACGGCGCAACTTCGCAGGGTCTGTAACCAAAACATCCTCTTCGAGAACATTCCCCACAGCGTCCTGTACACACATATCGACCTCCTGCCTTCCAATGCAACAGGCAAGGCGTACAAAGGTGTCACAATCGTGCTTTATGGCGTATTTTTTGGCAAGTCTACGGGCTAACAGATTAAGCGCAAGGTCGGCTTTACTTGCGTCTTTAGTCCAAGGACTTCCGCCTCCTATCAGGCAGTTTCCTCCGTAGAAGTCCACAGCAAGTTTGCGTCCTGTTGTTCCGCAATCTGCGATAGTTGAGTGTTGTACATAACGGCCGGTGCCGTTCACAATAAGTTCGTATTCTCCGTCTATCGTTGCCCACACAATGCCTTTAACCGTGTCGACTTTTGCCTCGTGTAACAAAGGGATGGCGACGATTACCTTTTTCACGATGTTGTCTTCTGTAACGACTTGTGTCTTAATGTCAAGCCCTCCGACACCGCTATCAAAAAGAACCTTGCACAGCCGTTTGGCTATGGTGTGGTCGTATGGCATACCGCAGGTGTCGGGGGTGTTGGTTGCCATGCCGAAGAAAATCCCTTGATCGCCCCAACCCGATAGCCCCTGTGCGATGTCAGGGGACTGTTGGCTTATATTCACTGTTACGGAAAGGTCTTCGCCGCATATGGTGTTTTCACACCTCCATAGGCGTTTGTATGCTTTTGTATAACCAATCTCGCAAACAGCCTGACGCACAAAGACTGCGATTTGCTCTTCTCCGAAATTAACCTTTGAAGAAACCTCGCCGCCAAGCGTAACATCGTAACCCTTTATCTGTACCTCCACGGCGTACCGTGTCATGGGGTCTTGCTCTATGTACCTATCCAATAGATACTGCGAAATGTAGTCCGCAACTTTATCAGGGTGACCGAGCGATACATACTCTGAAAATTTAATCATTGTGTAAAAATTATATTATTCGTTGTTTCTCTACAAAAATACTCAAAATGTTTATTATATAATCACTTTTAAGGTAAAAAAGGAGTATTTATAGCCATTTTAAGTAAATTTATCGTTGTGGTGCGATATAAGTCTGTCGGTGTTGTACGGAACACACGCCACCCCATAAGTGTTGCGGTATTGTATTTCTCTATGTCTCCGAGGAAACCCAGTGGGCGTGTGTGCCTCCCCTGTGTCCACACGCCACCCTCCACTTCGAGGGCTATCTTGTACGCGGGGACTGCATAATCAAAGCGCCACCGCCGCTCGGGGTGAAATTTGTATTCCTTTACACACTCCACGCCTAAGTCAGTCTTGCAAATGACAGTAAAAACGTCCCTTATTTGAGACGCATTCGCCGTCTGTCGGCTTTTCTTTGTTTTCTTTATAACTTGCCTATTCATAATAAGAAAAGGGTTTGTGCGGGCTGAAAACGCTTTGGACGGTTAAAAGCGGGGGAGCTTTATAACTCACCCCGCCCGTAACACATGGTGCAACCCGCTTGGTTTTACATCAGAACGGCAGATCATCGTCGCTGGGCGCAAACGCGTCCTGTCCGAGTGTGCCGTTCACCTCCATTGTTGCTTGCTTCGCCTCTATGGCGTGCAGACCGCCGAGGATAGGTATTGCGTTGCGCTCCTCCTCTGTCATAGCCTCCCGCTCCTCCTTTGGCAGGTTTACCTTGATGCAGTGAGTATCGGTGTACTTCGGTTCTTGCATGGCGATAGCTGTCATATTCAGATAACAGCCTTTCTCGCCGAGATATATGCCGTCGCAATCATCAACGGGGATAATAAGACAGCGTTTTGTCGCCTCTTTGCCTTTCAGATTTCGCATGAACGCCCCCTTTAATTTGAGGAGGTCGATTTTGATACCATAATTTGCCATAATTGTATGATTTTTTGTTAAACGTTTGAAATATTCGTGTTTGCGGGGTTTACGCCCCCTGTATCTATATCTGTGTACTCTTTCGTTTTATGTACTTTAGAAAGGCATACGGCTTGCGTTCTTTGTCAATGATGTAGCCGAAGTTCGCTTGCTTATCGTATGCTTCCCGTTCAAAGGAGATATTACGATATGCTTTCCTTGCATTCCTGTACATTGCAAGCCTTATCAGCCACTCTATGCCGTATAGCAGGTAGAACGGGAGGTATAGTAGCTCTTTCATCTGCGCGGTGTGTATCAGCTCGTGATTGAACATTTTATCCCAATTGTATATGCTGATGTTATGTTGGGGGCGTATCTCCTTTCGCACGAATACTACTCCGAAGAGGTTTATTGCCGAAAATCCCTTACAGGGGATAATGCTGCTTCTGATTATCTTCATTTTCAATGCTTTTATAAAAAGTGATGTATTCTTTATCTGAAAATAGAGGTTTATATCCTTTTCGTTTATACCAATTAGCCGTGAACTTATCTTTTTCAGCAGCCAATGACACTACATTTGCTCCCAGTTTTCGTGCTACTTTTTCTGCTTCTTCAAGTAGCATATTTCCGTATCCTATTCTTCGATACTTTTCCTCAACACTTAGATTGTATATGCAAGCACAAGACTTTATATTTTCGTCTATAGATACGGAGCAAACTCCCTCTCCGTCACTTAACATTATCAATGTATAATCTTCTGCATGATGGTATATAAAGGCTTTTTTCATTCCTTACCTCCTTTCAGTTCTTCGATGAGGGCATCAGCAAGCCTCACAGACAACATTGCAATATCTTTGACGCTTGGGTTTGGGTTAACTCCATCCACAACAGGAGCAGACAAAAGTCCGTTCATAGCCTCTTTTGCTAATTCGTAGCGGCGTTGTTCCCAATCAATATCACATTCCATGAAATCAAGTTCACTCTTATGATAACTTTCTTGTTTATCCTTGCACCACCAATAAGTTTCGTCAACGGCAGGGTTAGGGTGAACCGCAAACTTTACATCTACTATCTCTCCTGTATCTTTTACTTTTGCTTTCATAACCTATTCTCCTATCTCCTCGTGGTACTTACGCAATGCTTCTTTCACTCTCTTTGCAGCTTCCTCGGCTTGCTCTTTAGTTCTGAAATAGTTGCCACAATTATAGAGGTTTGCGTCATCTCTGGCAAAACATTCTGTATAACAATCCAAGTTAAAGGTTGTTCCGCTAAATGAGAAATAGTATTTCCCACTCTTCGCTCTCCACCTAATCTTCTCTACTCGCTTATCTTCTGCATTCCACTTTAGGCCTTTCTCTTTCATTTTATCGAAGAGTAGTTGCCTTTCTTCCTCGGTGGCATGAGATAAATTATGATTGCTCCACCTACTATTTGAAGAATCATTAATTGAAAGATTCCCATCGGCATTTACCCCAGCATAGAATAAATGGAAACCCAATATATCCGAACTTTTGTAAATAAAAGCATTACGCCTTTTCCCATTTACAACAGACACAAGAATGTCTCCGTCCTTAAAATCTTGCACTTTTTCTTCTTTCTCAAATACTACACTTCCGTCCTTAATGACCGCCTTGCAACCATTAGGTATGGTGATTGTATCACCGCATTGTAATTCTACTTTCATAATTCTTTTATTTATTTATTCTTTTTACGTTTACTTGCATAGGGTGTTGGCGATAGGTGTGGAACAATACAAATAGAATGACCATCTCGTAGCTGCTCTTTTAAAAGCTTAGCCACATTATTTGTATTCACTTCTATCTTTGGATTTTTTTTTAATTCTTCCATATCTTAATCAACCAATTCAAAACTATACGCTGCCACCCACGGGTTACTCTCCCACGTGCCTTTGTTGCTGACCTTATCAATGAGATAAGCAAATGCCCTACGTGGAGTGGAGAATGCCCCATCTCCTCCGTTTGGAAGGTAATAGTAGCCAGAGGCAAGTTTAAAAATACCTTCTCTTAATGCATCTTCTTCTGAAATATCCCGCAAGCGTTCTGCTTTAATATCAGTAATCCTGATGTGATGTTTCATATACTGACTTTCTACAAAAAGTTTATTATTCCAACCAGCTGATTCTGTCATGTAAAAAAACGGATTAAACTTAACTCGGACATCATCACGACAGTATAACTCCTTATACTGCTGCGCTATTGCAACAACTTCACCGACCTTATAAGGAAGATGTTTCTTTGTTTCTTCCCAATTACCAAGCGGTACATTATCTCTTAGTACTCGCCTTGTCATTGTCTTTGTGCCTGCAAGCACCGCCTTTGTCAGGAGGTATTTGTCATTAAACATTATCTTTTTCATACGCTTTACTCTATTAGTTCGGGGTTGTCGTGGATATTTCCGATAACGCGAACACTGAACTCGCGCATCATATAACCCATATCGGTTGTATCTATTGGTGTAGGGCTAAATTCGGACTGCATCCTAAAAGCACCATCATAGTATATTACCTTTGCTTTTAGTTTCTCTCCAATGATGACTACATCCCCCTCAAATATTTTAACTCCGTTCTTGTCAGTCAATCCTGTGTACTGCCCGACCGAGTTTTGGTCTATCAGCGCGCAGTCCTCCATTGTGTTGTTTACGTAGTCCCAGCACTTATACTTGATATTCCATCCTCTGAAAATAATTTTTCTGTTCATGTTTTTTACTTTAATAATTCATTACTATTCTTTCTCCGACTTTGTGCTTTGTATATGTAAGGCTATCAACGCTAAATTCCCGTACACAGCGCTTATTTGCAACATAGAATTTCCATGCAGACGGTATATATTCAGGCTCATGTCTTCTTGGGTGAACAACAGGTACATACACATACGCCTCCTGCACTGATTGTACATGTTTATCATCCATATGCCCTGGAATAAATTCCTTGCACACTAAAAAACCTTTGAAAGGCTTAGGGTTACAACCTGCTAAAATTGCTAATAAGCTGATTGAAATAATAAGTTTCTTTTTGTCCATAATCTTTGTTTTGTTTTTTTGTTATACAAATAAGTTCTTTTGAACCCGCCTTAACACCTTTGCTTCGGCATCTTTACAAAACTGTTTGTTCACCTCAAACCCGTATGCCTTTCGGTTGAGATTAGCAGCGGCAAGTAGTGTTGTCCCGCTGCCTGCACACGGATCTATTACCACGTCGCCTTTGTCTGTGAATATCTCGATTAATCTTTCGAGCAGCGGGACGCTTTTCTGTGTCGGGTGTACTCTCGGGGTATCTGTGTCACGAGGATATTCCATGCAGTTGAATACCATTTGCCCGTCATTGTTGAATTTCGGCAATTTATCACGATAAAGCAAAACGCCGTATTCGCAGTTGCCTACAATCTTCATATTCGCTTTCAATACCTGCGGCGAGTAGTTCTTGCGGAATACGAGATTGATGTATTTATTCAGTCCATATTTCCGCCCCAACTCTATGAATTGAAACTGTTGCTCAAATTCGCAGAACATTATCATACAAGGAGCTTTACCCATCCCCTTTGGTTCCTTGATGAGCATCTTGGAGCAGAAGTGCATAAACTCGGCAGGTCTGAATTCGTTCTCTGATGAGAAAAACTTCTTGCCCGCCTTTGCGCTTTCGCCATTCTTGTTGTCGCCGCCCTCATACCATGTCGGATTGCTTGCATAGGCGTTATTGCCGAGATTGTATGGCACGTCCGTTAATATCAGCTGCGCCTTTGGAATCTGATAGCCCTTGTAATTTTGGAAGCTATCGTTGTAAAGCTCTATATCTTTCATTGCTGTTGTTTGTTATGTTAGAATGGACATTCATCTTCGGGTAGGCTGCTAAAATCGAAAACAGCAGCCTCGTCGGCTTCCTGTTGCCTCCGTCTGATTTCTGCCTGCAAATGATTTTCGTTGTCCCATACGGGCTCTATGCCGTTCGTGTATGGCGTATATCGCCCGTTGTTGAGGTTGTATTTGAAAAGTGCTGTGCCGCACTCTCCGAGGTGTCGGAACTTAACCTTTTGAACATGTACCTCAACTGTATTGTCAAGTCTATTGCGGTGTACAACTATCCCAAAATCAGCTTTGTTGAAAAAGTTTGCCGAACCGCTGATATCGTACAACGTCGGGGCTTCGATAACCCCGTCTTTGTTGCGGGGCTGCTTAGTGGGATGTGCCATTAAGATTATCAGAATATCGTTGCGTTGTGCGAAGTTTGTTAGTTTATCAAGTAACTCGCTGATATACTGCGTTTCATTGCGTGTTCCTTGCTCGCTTTCAAGCCTATTATATGGGTCTATCACAAGAGCTTTTATGCCGCGCCGGCGGACGAGGTATTTAGCCTTTTCGAGTATGTTGTCGACCCGGTAATTATCAGTTGGTGAAATAAAATAGAAATTCTGCTCGATATGCTCCTTTACCTGCTTGTATTCGGGAGATGACATTGTTTGTCGGCTAAAGCGTTTTCCTGTGAACTTCTCTATTAGCTTCGAGGCGTGATAGGCGAGGGGGGCATTCTCGGGGCTGAAATATGCAAACCGCCACCCATAACGCATATTCAATCGCTCGGCTATTTCATCGATAAACTCCGATTTGCCGCTGCCCGGAATACCCGTTACAATACACAGGCGTTTCGTTTCAAAGCTACATAGGCGGTCGAAGTTGTCGTGTCCGATGGTTACGCCCTTTTGCCAGCCGTTTTCAAATAACGCGTCTAACGACTGCTCAAAATCGCTTACCGTGAACACACCCTCAACCTTGATTTCAGGTGCAGCGGCGATACACGCCAATAGGCTGTCCCGCCCGTACTTCATCAAATGCTCGTTAGCGTCCTTGCACCCCTCTCCATATTCCAATACTCTACAGCGTTCTACTCCGAAACGGCGCAACAGCTCATCGCGCAAGAGAACGCCCTTTGTGTCTGTATCGGAGGCTATGTAGATTGTTTCCTTATCTTCGAAATACTCCTCAATATAGTTGTCGAGATAATCAAGGTTGGCGTTTGCCCCATTCGGAACGCTGATCACATCATGCCGCCCGCACTCATAGAATGAGAGAGCATCCATTTCGCCCTCCGTAATAATGCACTCTTTTTGCCCTTTGATAGCATCGATGTTATACGGAAGAAGCTCTGCTCCGCTTACGAGTTTGAAACACTTATCGCCCGTGCGGAACTTCGTGTTAACAAGCTCGCCGTTATGATAGTAGTTGAACTGCACTGTATTAGCCTGTCCGTTTTTCTGTGGCATCCATTCTAAGCCCTCTGTAACTTTCATTGCAAGAAGTGTCTCCTCACTGATTCCCCTACCTTTGAACCATGCAAGGGCTTTAGCTGACATAGGAGCGTGTGGACGTGGCTGTGGTTTTTTATACACGTGGTTCTGCCTTATCTTTGTCCGTTGATACCAAGGTTGTTGTTCCATCCATTTTTGCTTTTCATATTCATCGTATTCAAGATGGCCGCTAAAACCACAATAATGACAATTCCAAACGCCCTTATCCAAATCAACGGATAAACTCTTGTCTCTTTTGTCGTGCCTTTGATTGTGGCATTGCGGACAAAAGGTCTTCACTTTCCCCCCTCGCTTCCCGTAAGGTATCTGTATGCCGTAATCATTGTAATCTTTCATTACCATTACTTTCTTTTATTATCTCTTGCCTGTCTGTACCCTTTGATAAAGCCATCCTTGAATGCCCTACTACATATTTTCAACATTGAGAGACTGCAAGGGCGATATTCACACTTGCCACATTGGCGACTTCTGCCGTTGGCCTCACTTGCTTTATCTTCTATAGATTTCATAATAATACCCACGAATTAGAAGCACTATCCCAACTATGTCTTTCAGACGGGCGAGCAGGAGCTGTAGGTGGGATAGTTGCCTTACCTGTGCCGTATGTACGCCGTCCTGTCTGTGGCTCAATGTATTCGCCAACGCCGAGCGTTATACCTGTTTTAGTGTGCTGTTGATGTTGTGAACCTTTTGCGCCTCTGTTGTTATCGTAGTTGCCCTCTATGACCTTTACCCAGTTCTTCGAGTTCTCAAACAGCCAATCGAAAGTCGCAGCCCAGCCTGCGTTATTGTTACCACGCAAGAAATCAGAGGCAATAACACGCTCAAACAGTTCCTGTGCTTTTGCTATCCACTCGCCACTATCCTTGCTCCACTCGTCGAGGCGGCATTTGATTTTTTGTCGCCTGTTGTCATTGAGAGCCTTAACCTTTGGGAGGAAATTTCCGCAGATTTCATTCCACAGGGCGACAATATCCTGATAAGGATATATTCTCTTCTTTTCTCTACTCTCCTTTTCTTTGGTGATTTCTGTATCAATTAACTCGCGCTTGCTGTGGTTTTCGTTAACAGAAACGCTTGCTCTTTGTGGTTTCTCGTCACGGAAACTCGGTTTGGTTGGTGCTTCTATATTTCTCCTTTTGTAAACACTTGAAAGATTATCCACGAAGTGTTGGCACCAAATAACTTGTCTATCGTTCCATAACTTGCTGTCTATTTTACCAAGCGCAAGGAGAGTATTTATTATATCCTTTGCCGTATCTTCGCTGCATCGAGTTTTAGCTAATAGATACGCCCAATTATTAGGTACAGAGCAATCATAATAATGCCCCTCTGCATCGCCGAGGATTTCAAGCAATTTAAACCAAAAGGCATACCCATCATTTCCATACTTGCTTTCAAGTATGAATATCGTGCGCCCGCCTTTGACGAAATGAGGATAATAATCAACTGTTTCTTTTGTTGGTCTTCCCATAATATTACTCCTTAACTTACATTGTTGCGACTATTGATTTGCGCAGCTTCTCATTGCGGGCGTTCCAATCAAAAGCTCGCATCATCCACTGCCTGTAATCAAGAGGAATATCAGTTATCCGTTCCCCCTTGTATTTCCCGAAAGGCATAATCTCTATAGGCGCATTTGCCTTTTCATCGACAGCCTGTGTATCCTCTCGGGTGTATTTTCCAATGTCGTGAATTGGTATGCCTGAAAGCAAACGGCCGCCCGTTCCGAACATTCGCCACAACTTGCCTTTTTCAAACACGATGTCCTCAACGCGTCCAAAACGGCTTACATTACCTCCCAAATCACAGATAAGGCAATCTTCTTTATTCGGGTCTATTCGTGTACCGCGTCCTATGATTTGATAGTATAGGGCGATAGAAGCCGTAGAAATGCCTAAAACTATACAGTCTATACCCGTGTAGTCAAATCCCGTTGAAAGTACTCTTACGTTGAATATAACACGGATTTCACCCGTCTTGAAACGTTCTATCGTTTCTGTTCTCACTCGCTTATCCATATCGCCATATATTACAGCCGAATTTTGGTAGCGTTCCGAAAGTTCTATTGCATCTTGCACAGAGGGAACGAAAGCCAAGATATGCTGTCTGTCTGTATGCCTATCGAGGGCTTCGATAACAGACTGCGTTCCTCCGTTCGCATCGTATGCGAGTTGTACGCTTTCCTCGGTGTATTCTGATTTACTGCTGTTGAAGACCAACAAGCTATCATCGAAGCCAGCTACCTCATATTTCAAAGGCGACCAATATCCAAGTTGCACCATTTCTTGTACCTGTCCGACATGGATAATATCTTTATAGAAGTTGCCTTTTTTACTTCGTGAAGTGAGCATTACGAGTTTAGAGAATGTATTCCCCTCCATATCTCTGTTTGTCTGCAACTTAACGGGTGTAGCGGTAATACCGAGCACATGCGTTATTCCGCTGTCTTTGAGAAATGTCCCCAGCATGCTGTTCGCTTCACGAGGGTACAGGTGTGCTTCATCTATCAGCATCTTTGTGAAGCCTAATTGCTTGAATTTCTCCCCGAGTGCCTTTATCGAACCGATAGTGGCATAAGTAACTTGTGCTATCTCCTTGCGCCCGAAACTCGCGCTGTAAATGCCCGCATTCGCAAAGCCGTCACATAGATGCAGATATTTTTTGTAGTTTTGTTCGAGTAGCTCCTTTGAGGGTTGCAATACTATCAGCCTGTCATTCGTATGTTTTGCGACATAAGCTGTAAGGATAGACTTACCCCAAGCCGTTGGCAGTACAATCAAGCTCGGCTTTGGCTTCGGCTCTTGAAAGAACCGTATCGCCTTATCTATAGGCTCGCTCTGATTTTGTCTTAATGTTATCATTTGTTCAATGAAAATGCTCCGAACCGTAGGGCTAACCACGCATAACAGCAGCGTTGGAGGCCTTTCGGCTTCTCCACCCGTATTCGGAGCTTGAGTAATTACATTTAATCATCTGTTCGGTTATCACTCTCATCCCGTATGGGACGCTTTGCCTCTAATTGTACAATTAGCTTGCGTGAGAGCCTTTTAATGTTGTACGATTTCGTATCATTGTCATTCAATATTCCACATAACACATTGAGGTATCGTACCACTTGGTCGCGCTGTGCATTACTGATGATTATCATTTGAATATCACTTTAGGAGGAAGCGTCGTGCGCCCTGTGTCGGGAAAGTAAACTCTTTAGCAAGGTCGGGGTGCGCCGCCGTGAAAGCCTTTGCGTCGAACTTGTTGCTCGGTTTGGGAGCTTTCCAAGTTGCCAGCGTTTGCCCATCGTAACTGATAGCTTCCGCATCGCCAAAGCCGAGTTTGATTTTCTCCTCCAAAGCGGTTTTCTTTTCCTCAATAGCTGATAGCTCGTCCTTAACGGCTTTCAAGTCTTGGTAGGCGGCGAAAATCTCGTCGTTTACCTCAACAATCTTACCGTCTGTATGGCGATTGTACTTCAACAGAATATCCTGCACGTTGGCTGCCGTCGGTTCTTGCTTGGCTTGGATATTATCAACCCAAAACTTATCAACTTCCTCAACCAACCAAGCGAAGAAGTCGGGAACAAATGCGAGGTCTTTGTAACCGAAGTTCCTGCCCTGTGTGAGCCAAGCTAACGAGCCGTGTTGGTAACCTGCTACTCCCAACTGATATTGTACCTGTACAAACCAATGTTTCGGTATATCGTCCTCGTCAATGGTCATTTGCGTTGTCTTACATTCCAATATGCCTTTGTTTTCGTTGCTGTGAGGCATATCAGCCAGCCAATAAGTACGGTCGGGGCTTACTTGTAAATAAGGGCATTCATCATCACGGATAAGCCAATCGCCAGCGGAAGACTTGATAACCTGTTGTCCCGTCTCATCTTGCCAAAATAAGCTAACAGCGTCTTCGAGGTAGTGCCCCGCTTTCATAGCGAAGTTTTCCTGCTTCGGAGCATCAAGGCCGACCTTGCGCCTCCATAACTGATAAGGGGTTTCCCACGGGTTGAGCCCAACTATTGTAGCGACTTCACTGCTACCTATTCCGCTCTCTCTGTATTTCAGCCACTCGGTTCTATCCTTTGGGCGAATGATGGTATTACTCATTTTGTCTCCTCCTCTTTCTTTGTATTATCGCTTAGAATACGCTCAACGAAGGCTAACTTTACGCCATCGTCTAATAGTTTAGGTAATCGCTCGTCAGCATTCAATGCTTTTGCAATAGCTAATTCCAGATTGAACGCCTTACCCATAATTCCCATTGCTAAAGCTGTTTTGTTATCAGCCAAATCTTCTGTAGCTATCACGATAACACTACGCTTCTCGTTGTCTTTCTCTTGCCAAGTCTTTACTTGCTTTTCGATGATTTCGTTAATTTCCATAATTTCTATTGTTTTTTGGTTGTTGTTTTCTTTTGTTCTTTCGGCTGTTCGCTGTTTTTAATCTCCCCTGTTTCGGGGTCTACACCTGCGGGCGCTTTGTCTGTTACCTCAACGGAGGTAGGTGTCGGTTCGCCTGTCGCCTGTGCAATGGCAGCAGCAGCCTTATCCTGTGCTGATTTAGCTGCTTTCTCACCATCCGCTTGTTTCTTGGCTTCGGCAGCAGGGCGCACGAACGTTTCTTGTACCGTTGTCGACCCCTCCTTAATCGCATTGGCTGTAGCACGGAGCTCAAATACTTTTTCCTTGTCGATTTCCTCTATCTTACTGATGCCAAGGTAGTTGAAGAGCTGTTGTTCGGTAACGCCGAGGTTTCCAAAGTATTCGATAATAGCCTTGCGTCTCTTTTCAAGGTCTATATCCTGCCCGAGCGCAACTTTCTTAACATCGTTGATGATGCGCTTTGTTACCGCTTTCGGTATCACGGTTAATACGGCGTTACGGAAAGCTATCGATGAGGCTGCGTTGCCCGTTACTACTTGCATGTCCTGCGAGTAGGTGTAGCCTTTCTTTGTCATAATACTGCGCTTCACCTCTTTACTTACCGCAAAGTTTGTTTCGAGGTCGTGGCAGATAGCCTGTGCGGTTATCATACGCCCGTCGTTACCAATAATGCGCGTCTGTACTCGGAGATTACCCCAAGCCCCAGCGATGATTTCCGCCATGCGAACGGATAGTCCCTCAATGATGGCATCCTGCCCGTTGGCGTCTTTTCTTTTAAGGCTGTAGAAGCAGTCCTCCGCAGTCTCTCTGTCCATTGTAGCGTATGTCGCTATCTTATTCAGAACAGCATTTACATCTCGCGGGTACTGTTTCGCGGTGGCAATCTGAATGTCTACCTCCGCACGATCAATAGCAGTCAACATTTCGGCCTGCTTTACTTCGATGATTTCATTTTCCATAATTGTTTGGAATTATTTAATTTGTCCTCTATTTGCTTCGGACATTGCGTTTTCTTTTTTGATTGAGTACCGAGCAAACCTAACAGGCCTACCTGTAGCCTTACAGATACTCTCTTCCATTGTCTTTCTAATTTTCATACCCTCTTGTCGGAGGTCGCTTATTCGTGAAGCGAGGCGATAACAGCCATATTCTCTCAATGCTTCGAGAGCTGTTATTGAGCCACCATTCAACAAATGTTCGCGAATGAGCCGTTTGTGAGTGTTTGCCTGTTCCATTTTGTTTGTTATTTATGTGTTGCTATATAGGTTGCGGCGCGACTGTCTAATTCAGCGTTTGTTAGTACTTTTTCCTCGAGAAGCCATGCCTCCAACTCTGATTTTCTGAAATATAGCTTGCGGCTCTTCTTGTAGTGCGGTATCTGCCGTTCGCTCGTAAGCCTGTATAAATGCCCCTTGCTGAACCCCGTAAAAAGTACTGCTTCGTCAAGGTCGAGAATAGCCTTTGCATTTATCGCCGCGAACTTTTCTACTCTTCCAAGTTGATTACTCAAATCCTGTAATGTCAATGTCTGCTGTGTCATAGTCAAAACTCCTCATCAATTAATTTACCTAAGCATCTTGGTAGATAACCGAGGTTATACAACCATCTTCCAGCTAAAATGCATAGTGCGAGTACTACAAAAGCTAAAAATTTGATTATCATCCATTCCGTTAATGAAATTGGGTTGCGTGGGTCTTCATCACCTATAAAGAGTATAAAAGCGAAGAAACCTACTATGCAAAGTGATGATAACGCACACCATTGTACGCATTTCTTTATCGTTGTATTCATACAGTAACCTCCCTCCGTTTTAGTTTAGCTTCAACACGTTTGCGAATAACATAAATAGTGCCCTGACTATGTATGCCGTACTTCTTCATCAAGTGCTCCGTAACGAGTGTCTTGCTTTGTCCCTCAACGGACATCAGCGCGGTGTACTCATTGTAGATGGCCAAGTCGCGCTCCTCGCGTTCCTTTTGACAATCCGTTTTGAAAATCTTTACTCTGTCCATTCCTTAACTTTTTAGTTTATTTTTTTCCGATTTTAATTATTATTTCATATCTTTGTGCGGTTACTTTATCGTAACTAAGATGCAAATATAAGCAAGAAAAGTTGTTATAACAAGAAGTATAGCAAGATATATTATTATTTTTATAATTATTAACAATAATAATTGTTATTATGAAAAGGGCAGATAGACTTAGAAAAGCATTTGACTATGTTAAAAGTCGAGGGTATGTGCATACGCAAAAAGATTTATCTATACGTATGCAAGCAAGTGAGGGCAATGTATCAAAAGCATTGAAAGGGGAAGGGCAAATTCTTACAGATAGTTTTTTGCGTAGGTTCAATGCTGCTTTTGATAATATATTTAATTCAGATTGGCTGCTAACAGGCGAGGGCGAAATGTTAGAAGCTACCGAAGCAACAGCAGCAGATCAGCGAACGGTAATAGATGATATGGATAACACATACTCTATACCTCTATTGCCTGTATCTGCGCAAGGTGGTTCTCTAAATGATTTCGTTGTATCAGTGAAAGATAGCGATTGTGAAAAGATAATCTCGCCAATTAAAGGGGCGGATTATGCAATGTCGGTGGCAGGTGATAGTATGTCCCCTGAATATCCGTCAGGCTCGCAGATATTGATTAAAAGGATAAATGAAAGAGCGTTTATTGATTGGGGGAAGGTCTACGTTCTCGACACCTGTAACGGAACAGTTATAAAGCAATTGTTCCCGTCAAAAAAAGCTGGTATGGTTATCTGCAAGTCTATTAACCCTAAATTTCCCCCGTTCGAGGTATCAATGACGGATGTGTATGGTGTGTATCGGGTATTAATGTGTATGAGTGTGAAATAGAAAATCAATAAAGATATTTATGAAAAAAATAATCTTATTTGCAATGGTGTTACTGTCGCTGTTCGCTTGCAGCAAAGATGACAGTGAAGATAAGGTAAACAAATTCAGTGCAGAGGAAACGGAGTTACTAAATTTGATAAATGGAAGATGGGAGAAAGAAGATAATTATTCACCCGAAGTATTATCGTTTAGTCCTTACGCTCAAAAAGAGGTAATTAAAAGCTCGGTAGGGGGTATAGGTTATTTCCATGGTAATGCTATACGCCGTTTTGACTATTTAGGAAAGCAAGAAGAGTGGAATATGTATTTCGATGTAAATATAGGGAAAAAGGAAATCTATCTCTATGGAGTTGAGGCTGATGGCACTTATAGTATCGTTCAGACGAAATTCTACGATTACAAGGTTATCGATAACAACACAATACAGTTACACGATAAATCATTGTCTGGGCTACTCGTGTACAATTACAAACGAATAAGATGATAGGATTATGGATTTTATCAATCATTACGACAATGGTACAAGAGGCTTGCGTATTGCCGCCTCCGTGTGTATGGTATTAGGCTGGATAGTTCTCGGTCTAAGTGTTATTGCCACCTTTGCAGCCATCGGTGAAATTATCTTTGGCATACTTTTTCTCGGTGGCGCAGCATTTTGGTGCATAATGTATTTAACAGCTTGTGTTATGCGGGCGACAGCAACGAGGACCGAAGCTGCACAACTCTATATCAATAAGAATGCAGAAGACGGAGACCAATACGATGAATAGTAGATTACAGGAAATAATCAAATATAAGACAGGGGGGAGGCAAACAGAATTCGCTGCTCTGTGTGGGTGGACACCGCAGTATCTTGCCAAGTTGTTAAGGGGTGAAAACTTCGGGTTGCAACCCGTATTAACAATCCTCACTATACTTCCCGAAATCAATGCCCGTTGGCTGTTGCTGGGGCAGGGGGATATGCTCGAAATCGGCAAGCTGTTTAATCTTCAACGTGAAGCCTTTGCCCATATACAAGCTATTCTCGAAATAGAGAAATATATCCCATTCATGTCGCCCGATGAGCTATACGAATACGAACAAGCGATAACGGAAAACAGAAGTCCCGTTTTTAGCCTCGATACGCTTTCATCTTGGAGGCAGCGAGCAAGTGAGCGGGAAAACGATTTGAACGTTAAATTCGCTAAGGCAAACGCTAAATCAGATGAGTTATGCAAACAATCGACAGCCAAAAAGTAGTTAAACGCTTTTTTCAAGCCCTGTATCATTTGAAATCAGAACATGTTATAAGAGGGAAGAAAACGTTTACAGAAAAATTTGGAATCAACCGTTGGAATATGAACACCCTCGAAAAAGATTTAACGAGGGATATTTTTCAGCCAGCTTGGTTGACATACCTTGTAGAGGAGTATAATGTATCGGCGGAATGGCTGCTCACAGGTAAAGGTGAGATAATATCATGTCAGTATAAAATTAAAGAGGAAGTTAAGTAGCTTCCTCTTTGTCTTTATCTTTATCATCTTTTGTCAGTATTGATGGTATAGCCGCGATTGCCGCTTGTTTATTCTTATCCAACACCTTTGTGTATATCTGTGTTGTCGAGATCTGACGGTGTCCGAGTAGCTTTGACACTGTGTATATGTCAGTCCCCAAATCCAACATCATTGTTGCAAAAGTATGACGGGCACAATGGAATGTAATATCCTTGTTAATGCCCGCCTTTGCAACCCATAGCTTTATAGCCGTATTGGTACAGGTGGGCGAATGAATATCTGTAAAAACATAATCGTCTGGCTCACCACGTTCACCCATCAACTCTACAGCCTCTGCTGTTATGTCGAGGTATTCTTGTCCTGCGGTTTTCTTCTGTTTGAAAATAATACGGGTAAACTCACCTTGCTGATAAACATCGCCCCAACGTAACCGCTGCACGTCACTACGCCTTAGCCCCGTGAGGCAAGAGAATAAAAAAGCAGCTTTGATTTGTGGGTAATTGCATTCTGTCTGCGCAAGTTTCTTCACCTCATCGATAGTGAGGTACATTCGCGTACCCTCCTCTGCCTTAAAGTTATCAATACCTCGCAAAGGGTTAATGCTAATTATACGATTATCGTATGCTTGATTTAAACACGCGCGTAACTTATTAAAATAGGAAAGTTTGCTATTACGCGCAAGCGGTTTATCCTTTATCCGCTTTCGGTAGTCATGCCCCCAAGCGCCGGCGTCATTTTCGAGGTAATCCTTGAAGCCTTGCACCCATTCGGGTGTTATTTCGGCAAAGGTAATGTCCTCCCGCTTCTCGTACTTCTTCAAATGGTGTAGGCACGAATACCAATTCCCCCAATTTCCTCTACTCTCCGCCCCAAGCCGCTTTTCGCATAATGAACGGTAATAGTCGAAAAAACGAGTAGAGGCTGCAAACTGCGATTGGAAGCCGTACTGCCCGTTGCGAAGTTCAACTACACGTTTTGCACGGATGGCATCGGCGAGTTTGAGCGTTTCTCGGTTCTTTTCCCTGTCAGCTCTCGTCTTCTCGGGGACGAGATACATTTTCAAATACTCATACGATCGCTTACCATTCAAGTAGATGTCGAGATACAGGCTTATCAGCCCCGATGATGTGCGTCTTTGACGCAAGCGAATAGGTTCTTTTGATTTTCCCATAAATTTTGTTGCTCATTTTGTTGCTTTATCATTTCAAGCAACAAAGTAACAACAAATAAGCGACAAATCGGGTATAAACCGTGCAAAAATTTCGATTTATTTACCGATGCCTATTCCGCTGGAACCCCTTTAGTAATCTTACATTAGTCATATCGGTCTTATATCCGATTTAACACATCCAAATAAGGTCTACTTTCTATAACAGAACCTGCGCCGTTTTTGACTCTTACATGCTGCAAAAGAACGACAATGCAACAAAAGACGCAAAAAGCTGATTGCGACATTTAGCTTTTTAGCATATTACGTGCAATAACATCATTATTTTTTCTTTCCAAAACTTATGCTGGGTTTATCTGCCTGTTTTGATTTAGAAGTGGGCTTTTTTTCAACCTTAAACAGCGTAGTATCTTTATTTATACCCACCCAAATGGTCTTTGGACTGCCGTCGACATTCGTCTCACCCTCAATGGCCAATTCATAATGCCGTTTATCGCCAGTTCCTTCAGTCTTTCCAGTAAAAGACAGGCTGCCAATTTCCAGATTCAAGGCAGTTTCTAAAGCGGGGAAGCCGTATTTCAACAGCACATTGTATGCAGCTGTACGTTTGTCATGGGCGACCTTCGACGTACCGGCGCGGTGTGACAATGTCGCGTGTTGAATGTTAACCAAAGCATTATATTGCACAATAAGCTCTGGCAATTTTAGCGTTTCAGGCTCAAGATCGTTGAGTGCTTCCATGCGAAGAGCAATTGCACTCAATGCCTTGTCGGTGGCTGCGCGCAAAGCCTTGATATCGTAGGTTCCCGTAGGAATGACCGACTTCAAAGCGTCGAGATAGCGCTTTTCGAAGGCCTCGTTAGCTTTCGAGAGGCGCGTAACGGCTGGCGCTGCAGCAAGTAGTGTGACAACATCCGTAAGTTTAGCATCTTGCAGGTCGGATACAAGGTTTTTTATCATCCCCGTTTCCTTATTGTAGTTTGCAAGAGTAAGTTTTGGGTAGCGCGACAAAACATTGCTCATTTGGCGTGCCGCCTTTTTTGTGGCCTCATCATCAGCGTGAGCATTCATCTCAACCAATAATTGCAGTGCACGATAGGCAGAGTTTCGCTTGCGGTCGAGCTCCTCCAAATCGGCCGTTCCCTCTCTTTTCCTTGGGATATTCAGCGCCTTGTCTTCTTCGGCCAACGCATCCTTTAGGGTCTTCAACAATGTTTTCATTTTTTCGATACCAGCCGCTTCACAAAGAGCAACAACGTGGGATGTGAACTGGAAATGCTCCATGTTTTGGAGTCTGTCTTTCTTGAAATTCTTTACGATCATAGGTTAAACATTTAAATTAATAAATTTATAGAGTTTCGGCCGTGGCCGAAAATCAGTTTTTCGTAATTTTCACTCGTCGGCCACGGCCGAAAATCAGTTTTATGCAATTTGAGCGTTTCGGCCGTGGCCGAAATGCAGATTTACGCTAAATTCTATTCTTCGGCCATGGCCGAAACTCTGTTTTTCCAAATTTCTGAATTTCGGCCACGGCCGAAAATTAACATTTTTCATTTCAAGCATCTTCATAATGGTCAATAGATGGTTAATAGAAAGTTATAAACATTTCTTTATGATGACAAAGATAATAAATTTAATTTTTAGTTCCAAATTTATAATAATATTTTTTACACCAAAAATTCACTATTTTAAACTCGGTCACTATTCAGTTTAGTGATAAATTGCGCTGATTGTTGTTTGTCATTTGATTAAAACAGCAATTTTCCGCAATTCTACTATTGCGGAAAATCGTTATAAGCATTCATCTGAACAAAAATGATTAGCGAAACATAAATTATGACATCAACGCACAATTAAGCCCAAAACAACACGCAGACAATAATATTGACATGTAACAAAACGATTGACAAAATATAAAATCTAAGGAAAGTTGCATAAAAAACAGCAGCAGACATGAAGATTAGCAGATGTAAGGGCATAAAAACATGCGCCACAGTGCAGTTTATTCCGCTGTTTGTGTTTTCGGCCAGTTTACAAGAAACAATTTATCAGTAGCGCGCGTGAAGGCCGTGTACAACCAGTGGATATAATCAGGTGTGAGCATGTCGTCGGTCATATATCCTTGGTCAATATAAACATGCGACCATTGGCCGCCCTGGGCCTTATGACAAGTCACGGCGTAGGCATATTTTATTTGTAGCGCGTTGAAATAGACGTCTTGTTTGAGTTTCAACAGGCGGTCATGTTTGCGGGGAATGTCAGCGTAATCTTCCATCACGGCCTCATAAAGCTGCTGTTGCTGTTCGTGGGTTAAGGCCGGCGCTTCTGTCAGCAGTGTGTCTAAGATTACAGTTTGCTGCATTTCGATGTTGTCATAATCAGGGAATTGCAACCAAACATCAGCGAATCTGAAGCCAAAAAGCGTTCGAATGTTACTCACACGCAGGGTTTTCACCCGATCTCCATTAGCAATAAACGTTAGGCCATTGTTTTTATCCTGAACATCGTCTAAATACTTATTTCGCACCACCATTAACTGGTCTCCCGTGCAAAGTTCTTCCTCTCGGTCGAGGACGGTGGCCCGAATGCCTTGATTATATACATTTGCACGTTTGTTGCTCCGCGTGACAATCATCGTTTCATCAATCCCCACCTCACCATAACTGCTGCTGATACGCTCAACGAGTTCGTCGCCCGGCACCATTATGATGTCTGCAAAGCCATGGAAACGAATGCGAGGGAGTCCTGTTTGCAACAAGGTTTCATACGACGATTCGGCCTGCGCCAATCCACGGAAAGCCTCATTGTTGTGCTCTCCTACCCCGGCCGAAGTGCTTGGAGTGAGGCTTCTGATATAAGTGGCGTTGGCCAAAATTCCGCTATTCTGGCTCTGCCTCAAGACCTCATTCAAATCACATTCATAGACTTTTAGGCCCATCATCTCCAAAATGCTCCCATCTAAAGCGGGCGCTTCTGCCTCTCCCACCGGCGGCAACTGTGCGCTATCGCCCACCAATATCATTCGACAATTCTGCCCATTGTAAACATATTGCACAAGGTCGGAAAGTAAGTTGCCCGAACCGAAGTCGCTCGCCATATTGCCACCAGTGCCAATCATCGAAGCCTCGTCAATCATGAAGAGCATATTTTTGTGCATGTTTTCATTCAGACTAAACTGCCCGCCGAGCCCTGAATAACTTTTTTCACGATAAATTTTGCGATGGATAGTAAAAGCAACATGGCCGCTATTCATCGCAAACACTTTGGCTGCACGTCCTGTGGGGGCCATTAACAACAATTTTTGGCCTAAGCGCGAAAACGTGCGCACCATTGCTCCGGCAAGCGATGTTTTTCCCGTTCCGGCCGAGCCACGCATTATCATCACGCAGTTTTGTGCCCTATCGGCCAAGAACCGCGCAAAGGTTTCGAGTGCGTTCTGCTGATCATATGTGGGCGTAAAACCAAATTCGCGCACCACTTCGTCTATAAATTCCTGTATTTTCAATGCAATAACGTAGAAAGTTTTTGTAACTTTGCAGACAACAGCAGTTCATTCACGTGTGCTGCTTATCAATAACGCTGCAAAGATAAAAACAAATCTCCAAATGAAGTTGGCAAAACATCATAATTTATGGCTCGCCCTATGCGTACTTGTGTTAGCCGTCATGTGCTACATGAGCATCAGTGCGCCCATAAAATTCAAGAAAGAACAGCAGTTTCGCGAGCAAGCTGTCATTAGTAGGCTGTCGAAAATCCGCGTTGCCGAACTTTCTTATTGTCGCGATCACAAGGTGTACACCGGCGATTTCAACGTGCTCATAAAAGGTGGTTATTTGGCAGATAGTCTGCAATATATCCCTTTCAGCGATGGGAAACGCTTTGATTTGTCTGCAACTGTGCAGGTAAGCAAGAGCGGACGTCAGCTTCCTTTGGCGGAGTGTGGAGCGACTTATGACACTTATCTGAATGGGCTTGACGAGAACAGTATTGCCAACCTCATTGAGAAAGCCAACGAGCGTGGGCGCTATGCAGGAATCCGCATGGGTGATATTGCTGCTGGTGACACACAATTGTCTATTAACAAATAACAAAACTATGCCCGAAAATCCAATCATACCCCCTTCTCAACGCGTCACATTAAGGTTGAGCAGCACAACAATGTCGTTCGCCGTCATCGATGACAAGGCGGTGAATGGTTTGCGCTATGAACCTTATGTTGTAAAGAGTGGCATGTCGATGGCTGCCAATCTACGCGAAGCATTTATCGAGAGCGAACTGCTTAGCCAAGACTATCAACGTGCACAATTGCTCATTGATACGCCCGTGATGCTCATCCCATTAGAGGAATTTGTCGCCGAAGATGCCGAAACTCTCTATCATTATACGTTTACGGGGCACAAGAATGATGAAATTCTCAACACAATCTTGCCCACACAAAACGCTGTTGCGGTTTATCCCATCAATAAAGACATAAAACTTGTGCTCACTGATCATATCAAAGACATTCGCATTATGCCGTTGATGCAACCTGTGTGGAACTATCTTCATAAACGCAGTTTCATAGGAACGCGGAACAAACTCTTTGCGTATTTCCGCGGAAAACAGATGGAAGTGTTCTCTTTTTCGAAGAATCGTTTCCGTTTTTGCAACCGATATGACGTGACCAACTATAATGACGCCGCTTATTATATGCTTTATGTTTGGAAACAGTTGAACTTTGATGCCCACGAAGATGAGCTGCATCTATGCGGTGTTTTGCCTGATCGTGAGTTGCTTTCTGCGAACTTAAAAGAGTATGTTCAGAAAGTTTCGGTCATCAATCCGATGGCAGAATTCAACCGCGCACCTATCACAAAGATAAAGGATTTGCCTTTCGATATGATGACATTATTTATTAAAGGTAGATAGAAAAACATTATGAGAATCATCACAGGAACGTATAAAGGACGGCATTTCGACATTCCCCGAACATTCAAAGCACGACCAACGACCGACTTTGCAAAGGAGAATATCTTCAACGTGCTGCAAGGTTATATCGACTTTGAAGGTATATCGGCGCTCGATCTCTTTGCCGGCACAGGCAGCATCTCATTAGAACTCGTTAGCAGAGGATGCGAACAGGTGGTCAGTGTGGAGGCCGACCGTGACCATTTTAACTTTATTCGCCAGTGTTTTTCAAAGCTTGGAGAGGATAAAGACATACTTATCAGGGGCGATGTCTTCCGTTTTATCAAGCGATGTCATGAGCAATTTGACTTCATTTTCGCTGATCCACCTTATGCATTAAAGGAACTTCCCAAGATTCCTGACCTCATATTAGATGGCGATTTGCTTGCAGATGGAGGCATCTTTGTCTTCGAACATGGCAAAAACTATGATTTCTCAGCTCACGAACACTTTGTTGAGCATCGCAGTTATGGCAGTGTTAACTTTTCAATCTTCAGGTAATATTCTCTGAGAAGCAGAGTGCTCACCTATCATGCAGATTGTAATTTCATCTTGCATGGATATATAACAGCATCCAACGATGTATGTTGTAATGCACCAAACAATAAAAACCTATATGAAACCAAAAAGACTTCTTGCAATCTTTTCCTTAGGCTTATGCGCGCTAACAACGCTCCAAGCACAGGAAAATGAGTTTGATTTAGGCAGCCAACGCTCCGAAGTACAGCTTGTAAACCCTGTACCTGGAAAGAAAATCGACCATCATGGCCTTATCATTAACCCCACTCCTACCGATTTAAAACTAATCAATGGAGAATCAATAGACGTTATTGGTGGTATAAAACTCATTCAACCACGAACAAAAGCAAAGACATCATGGGACTATTGGAAAGACCTCGACTTCTTGTCTCCTGCGGTTAAAGGGGTGCCTTTAAGCATTCAATTTGTTAAGATACCCGAAGTTTGTGCGAAAGGCCTTAGCGATAACCCCGCTGTTGATGGGGCCTATACGCTCAAAATCACAAAGAAGGGAATCTCTATCCAGGTTTCCGAAGACCTGGGCGTATTCTATGCAATTCAGACTTTACGCCAGATTATGGAGAGTCCTGTGGCTGAAGGTGGTAAAAAACTACCTTGTTTAGAGATTAACGATGCCCCCGTTTTCCCCTATCGTGGCGTAGTTGAAGGCTTCTATGGCACTCCGTGGTCGCACGAAGTACGTTTGTCGCTGATTAAATTCTATGGCAAATATAAGCTCAACACTTATATTTATGGACCAAAAGACGACCCTTATCACAGCTCACCCAACTGGCGTTTGCCTTATCCTGCAAAGGAACAACAGAATATTAAGGAGCTCGTTGAAGCATGTAAACGTAATCGTGTGGAGTTCGTTTGGGCCATTCACCCTGGTAAAGACATTCAATGGAACGAAGAAGATTACCAGAATTTAGTTCATAAATTCAATCTTATGTATGCCGATGGTGTACGTTCTTTTGCCATCTTCTTTGATGATATATCAGGCGAAGGAACTAATCCTAATCGACAAGTTGAGTTATTAAATCGCTTAACCAAAGAGTTTGTGAAACCTAAAGAGGATGTCTCTTCACTCATCATCTGCCCTACTGACTACTCAAAGTTATGGGCAAATCCAGGCGAAAATGGTCCTTTGGCCATCTATGGCCGTACACTTGACCCTTCCGTTCGCGTGTTTTGGACAGGCGATGTCGTATGCAGTGATGTCACAAAAAGCACGCTGGAATGGGTTGATAGCCGTATAAAGAGACCGGCTTTCTTTTGGTGGAACTATGCCGTTACAGACTATGTACGCAATCTAATCCTACAAGGTCCCGTGTATGGGCTTGATACTTCCTTGACAAGTAAAGACATGTGCGGCCTCGTTAGCAACCCAATGGAGCATGGAGAAGCCTCAAAACTATCCCTCTATAGTGTGGCAGACTACACTTGGAACCCTTCTGTTTATAACCCCATTGATAGTTGGGAGCGTGGCTTATCAGTCATGATGCCTCATGCAACGAAGGCTTATCGCACGTTTGCCATACATTCTGCCGACACCGAAACAGGCTACCGACGAGACGAATCGTGGGAAACAAAGACTTTCCGCCTGGCAGATTACACGCAAGCGAAACGCGACTCGCTTTACAATGAGTTTGAACGTGTGGCAAAAGCTCCGTCAGAAATCGAGGCCGCTTGCACCGATTCGCTGTTGATGAAAGAGCTAAAGCCCTGGCTCATTGAGTTTGGTAGGCTCGGCAAACGGGGCAAAAAAGCTATCGAACTCATGGATATCTATCGTTCAGGTGATGCACAAAAGTTCTGGAATGCCTATCTTTCAAATCGCATGAGCCTTGAAGATAAGCAGGCATACGAGGCACATAAGTCGGGAACCATGAAGCTTCAACCCTTCTATGAGCATGCAATGGAAGACCTTGGCAATGCATTCTACGAACAACAATCAGGCCATAAAGCATTTAGTTTGCGTGGAATTGGCTCATATAAGAACCTCCGTACAACGCAAAGCCACCTCATGTTAGATGGCGACGACACAACCTTCTACACCTCAGGTGAAGGACAAAAGGATGGCGATTGGATTGGAATAGCACTTCCTGAGACAAACAGTATCAAGGAAGTACATATCCTTCAAGGAAGAAACTCTAAGGATGATAGCGATTATTTCGACCATGCTACGTTAGAATATTCTACAGATGGCAAGACATGGCAACCGCTTTTGGCTGATCTTCGCAATCAATATGACATTCAATGGAAGTCTAACGAGCCTGTAAACGCACGTTACATCAGATTGCGCCGACTAACTTCTGACCGCAAGAATTGGGCTTCAATCCGCTCATTTGTGGTTGTGCCGACTACCTCATCTCTACGTGCTTCGGCCAGCGACAATAGCAGTGCAGACATGATTCTCCGTGCCTTCGATCGCCAACCCAATACGGCTTTCAAAAACACAGGTACACTTTCATTCGATATTTCAAAAGGAACAACGGCCTATACCTTTATGCTTGACCTACCAAAAGATGGTTCTATACGTATCTGTCAGTATGACAAACGCAATCATCTCATGGCAGAACAAACTACCGATAAACCTTTCTTCACGGTCGAAGTAGCAAAGAAAGCTACCCGCATCGAACTGATTGGTAAAGCCAATGTTTATGAAGTCATTGCTAAAGAAAAGTAAATCATAAAGCAAACTGATAAAAAATGCTGTCAGAAATAAGTCTCTGACAGCATTTTTTTGATGCACGCTTTCATACAAAAGCACACAAAGCGTGTTTCCTATTGATGCTTTTTCAGCCTCCAGAAAAGGAAGACGGCCAATAGAACTATCGGTACAGCTAACTTCAAATTATCCATTATAGCTGGCGAATCGAAGCTAAAAAGCAACATAAAAAATAGCACAAAGGCTACAAACAAATAGAAACTAAATCTTAATATCTTAATCATGATCTCACTATCGCTATGCGATTGCCTCGTCGTTTGACACTTCAAAGCATCTATAAATAAAGTAATATAAGAGCAAATAAAGGCTCGACGTCAACAAATTAATAAACAACCAAGGCATCGAAGCTAAGGTTACAATCACACGAATGAATAGAAGATCACAAACTTTCTCTATCAATAAGAGTGCAAATAATACCCAACCATTTTCTCTTATGCGCCCCGAGAAGTTGAAAATTAAGATACATACCAACACAAACCACATGCCTTGCAACATCCAATAAGTGCACATGAGCATCATCTGCAACGTACTTACCATTGTAAACTCATTGAAATTGGAGTTCATAATGTACCATGTATTCATGATATTCAAAATGCAACTCAGTGCCAACATGAAGATAAAAGCCAAACAAAACCAAGGTGCCCACTTGGAAAATGGCTTCAAGGCAACGCGCAATACATTAAGAATATAACCCGAACATGCCACTATCGCCCCATTCAACAGCAACCAAAAGACTTTACTTTTGAGTATAGGCATCAGCAACATCATAACCACATTGTATGAACTTGAATGAAAAAGGGGATCCATTATGCTTTGAAAAGCAAGTAGAATACCTATCCCCCATAGTGCCATCTTCATTCTCTTATGTTGCGTTTGGCTAATTTTAAACGCTGAAATTCCATTGTTTTTATTCATTCTCTTTCTCCTTTTATTACTTAAAAACTAACATTCTATTTTTTAACTACGCTTTTCAACTCCCCTATTTCTATTTATATAGTCCTACTTTCCAATAGCCAACAACCACCAACAACGTTATCATCAGACATAAAACACCACCAATGATATAGGCCGTTTTACGCTTTTCCCAATAAAACGTATTATTATCTACCAAATCAATCTTAGCTAAGTGCATTTGTTTCTGCAGCATCTGAACACTTGCTGCATAGGAAACCTTCCCCGTGTTCAAGTCAAAGATGAAATACTTTTGTTCGCTCTTACCTAACACCCGATGGCCAACAACCTGCACTTTAGTCACAGGTGCTAACACGACTTCGTTTCCTTTGGTAATCGATCCGTTCTCCGGATAGTCGACAGAAGATAGGGAATAAACTTTATTTAGTGGCACATACCAGCTATCACCAATGCCTAAATCTACATGAAACACGATGGAAATCATGGCCATATAAAGCACACTGCACACTGCATAAACAAAGATTGCCAGTCCGGGAGTAAGGAATGCCAACACCATTTTTTGCCCTCTTCCTTTTGGTTTACAGCAAATACGAACGCCAAGAGCTGTTAAAATTCCTAAGACAACCGCCAACACAGAGAATATGATTCCCCAAATCGCAATAGTAAACCCTATGCCCATACACTTAATTTATTACAAGTTGTTTTCTCGCTTCATTCCAAACCTGTTCCCACTCGGCTTCCGTAATCATCTGATCTGCAATAAGACAATCAATAAAGTCTTCCTCATAACAACAGAGTTCGTCGTTAACTTCTTCGGGAAGGTCATCAGGATATTCATAAAATTCATGTTGTTCCTGTCCCCACCAATGCTCATCTTGCCGATAAACCCAGGATGTCAGATTCCCATTGTCTATCTTTCCCCAAAGTTCTCCGCTAAAACTTGTCGTGTCATGGAAGTAATATAATCCGTGATATTGCAGCTTTTCAAGTCGCAAACAAAGGTCATAAAGCGCACCAAGAAGCGCTTTTGACAAATCACTTCGCATGATTTTCATTTCAAACGAAACTAAAAAGTCGCTCTCTATTGTCTCTTCCAATGTTACAATATGAGGCCATGCTGCTAATGTTTGGGCCACTTCTGCCCGCAACATCCTTAGCTTTTCATCAGATAAAGAAGGCTCCAAACGAAGGTAATACTTTGCTATAACAACATGATTTTCTTTAATTTTATATTTAAGCCAAGTGTTTGAAGCCTGTCCAATGCATCCCCAGCCACCATCAATTCGGCTGGTTATCGTCTTCTCCTGACGGAAAAACCAATACCGATAGCGCCAAAACATAAAGTTATGACGATAGGCATAGAGAGTAAACAGCCCTGCAAGTACGACCACAACAAAGGGCATTAAGTCATGAGGACGGGCATTCATTGTCCCCAAAGCCATTAACCAAACAAACAATAACCAAAAGATAATGAGTAAAACGCGCCCTATTTGTCGCATCACATCTATCAGCCGCCAATGTCGCAAGGTCCACCTTTCCACGATTTCGAGCTCAAAAAACCAGTTAATGAGCAGTGGAAGCATGAATGATATGCCCAAAATAAGTCCCTGACGATCGTTAGAATCAAGGAAAGAAAGACCGAAAGCAATTGCTCCTATAACAAAAAGTATTTTGTCTATATGCTTCATGAAGTTCATCTTTACTTATACTTTGAATGGTCAATCGAGGCGATGTTCGTCTAAATGTAACACACGATCTTCTGCAACTTGCAGCACTCCTTTCATTTCCCGAAGCCCGTTTACCTATTGCTGTAGGCTTTTGCTGCTTTAAGATAAGGCTTATAAGCCGGCACATCGGGGTTTTCGACTACGCATCGCAAGGCATATTCCCTCACACTTTCACGATTGTTATAGTTGTCATCTTCAGGAATATACTTCCAACGTGCATGGATATCATCTAACATATCAAACCATCTATAAGGTTCAACAGATTGATTTTCGGGGTGAATCCAACGCTGAATCTTCTCCCATATCGTGGTACTTGGTGCATAAATACGTTCATAATCGGCTCTATACACTTCGACATCAATAGGACTTTCCACTCTTCCGTGGAGTGCATTTAATACATATTGCACATCTTCGGGCTTGCGATAACGCGCTAAAGTGACTAAGGCTTCGATGTAATGGTCGTTTAAGAAGAGAGCTTTTACACGTTGATAATAGGCGCGATGTGGCGGCATTCGCCATAACAAGTGCCTGAGATAATCTATATGTTTGGCATTAGAAGCAAACAAGATACAACTATCAATAGCCACAGAATCGGCTTTAGTCAGCCCATAATGTCGGCCTTCCTTTTGAAGAATTTCTATGCGAAGATTAGCCAACGGCTCTTCATAACCTTCACAACCACGTTGTGCTGGCACTAAGCTTTGATTCTGTATATCTAACAAAGCAAGGTTTTTGGCCATGTCAGGACGCTTTTTCAAGAGTGCAATAAAAGCTGCATAACGCGCCATTGGCACGCTATCTGAGGCAGCTATCTGATAGAGTTCATCAACCGTAGCCACTTGTTCCAAGGTGTCAATAAACTCATCTTGATGTGTCAATCGCCCCTCATAGCCCACAGAACCCGGCGTATACGACCTGCCAATCCGCTGAATAATGCGCTCAACTTCTGGTCGAATAGATGTAGATTGACAGCCAACCAAAAGACAAGTAAACACAAAACACAAACCAAAGACTTTGATTCTCTTCATCTTAAAAACGCTTTTTCATCAACAATTCCACTAATCTTTTACTCCCAACTCATGCTTAGCTTCATTGCGAATATCCTCGTTTGTGCTCTTCAAGAGCTTTTTATAGAACTCCTCAGCTTGTTTCTTGTTGCCTGTTTCCTTAGAAAGAGTGGCAATATTAGCTACAACAATGTCATCATCGGGCGCCAATTGGTAGAGCTGAAGCAAGACTTTTAAAGCCTCTTGCTTCTCTCCTTTTACAGACAACAACGCCGCTTTATTGTTTAAAAAGTAAATGTTCTTGGGATAATTCTTTAGCACATGGTCAACAAAACTCATGTTAACATCATCTTCTTGCGCATCATAGAGCTGACGAAAATAGTCTTGCAGCGTTGAGAAGAAGAACTCTTCAGGAGCTGAAGGAGTAGACTTATCGTTTGTCCAAAGCCATTTTTGGTGATTAATCACCGAGCGATCTATCACTTGTTTCATCGTTTCAACAGCCTCTTTTGAATGGTTTTCAAGCAGCTGTACATGGATTTTACCAAACCAAAGGTCAAGTCTGTCGGGATGTTTTGCCAAGCCTTCAGCAAACTTTTGGTAGAGTTTGTGCATGGTTTTCGCATCATAGTACACCTGATCTGTAATAGATCCGGCCTTATTTCCGGTTGAATCTGTCAGCAAAAGCCCGTTATTTACCGCCGTATCTGCCGAGAGTTGCAACACTTCATGGCGTGCTTCCATCAACAAAAGATTGCACCAAGCAGCATAGATATCCCCTGATTGTCCCGCTCTTTGTTCCCACTGGGGGATGAATTTGCGCAGTGCTGCCGTGTCTTTTCGATTTAACAACGCTTGAAAATGTGCATAGTCGTTGGATTGTCCCCATGCCATAAGGCTACAAAGACATGTAAAACATAAAAGAAATGACTTTTTAAGCATATCCGAAATATTAAAAATCAACGTGACAAATATAAAGAAAAAAAATCAGAAAACAAGCAAATTATGTTGTGAAATATATGAATCCACGCCGTAGGGGTTATGGTTTCTTTGAAGACTCCATAGCAAATGACAAAATGATTTGATGCAAAGCGGCGTGTCATTAGACTTGTTTTGCGCGATAAAATGATGCAAATCAGCGCATGAAATGACTCAAATCATTAGACCTTTTATAGCTGACTGCAAATCAAGGAATTGGCAGGCACAAAAAGAAACGACAGCCCCCTTCTCATCAAGAGAAGAGAACTGTCGTGTGTTTCATAAAAAAAGACATATTCAATCGCACTTAACGGCAGACTGAAATCAAGCAAAACCGCCCATAATTCGTCACTCCAAGCCTTCCACTTTGAGATTAGTGATGTGGCTGTTAAAGGCTCCTGTATGCTGTAATGGAAAGACTAAGGTGCTGATATAATACATATCACCACGCTTTCCGAAATTAATCTTACGCACAGGCAAATCACTTACGAGGTGATTATTAACAAAGAGTGATGTCTTTTCCTTGTCACCAACAATGGATACACGTACTTTCTCACCTGGAAAGAACTGATAATCGAACGTGTTGAGATAGCCGTCGCGCGAGAAACCGAGTTTCCCTGAAATAGGATCTGACAGATAAAAGCGGGTATCGCCATAGTAGAAAAGCGTTGTTCCGCGTGCTTCTGAGCGTGCATCAATATCGAAACTCACGCGATAATGCCATCCAATTTGAGGACATTCCAAACGCGTTTCAGGAGAAACAACCTTCTGCTGATAGACAACTCCTGTGGGATAGTGTCCTGCATAGTTCATTCCTGGGGCCTCACTCAACGCCTTTCCGCGACTGACAAAAGTTGCATAATCGAATGAAGGCTTAGCCCCTGTCCACATCTTTGTAGCTAAAGTCTTCATGGCGGGTAACACGCGATAGTGCACATCCTTATCACTTATGCCGTTACCCTCTATATCATTCCACACCGCGAAAGCCCCTCCTTTAATTTGTTTGTGGCGTTCTGGGAACTGCATTCCATTGATATTCGCTGGAGTCCAAGTGTTATAGAGTCGCTTTGTGTCAAGATAGTCATAGTAATAACCAGCTTTTGGCACGATATATACTTGTCCATCAGGAATACTTATGAGGTCATAGCCGAGCTTAATCATTTCATCTGGCTTTGAATAATCATTCGACCAAGCATACATTAGCACGTCTTTCACCTTGATAGGTGTCGTGCCTTTAGCGTGTGTTTGCTGTCCCCATATCACCGCTTTTCGGTGATATTTCTCCACCAAACGAATGTAATGGTCGGTGAAAGCGCGGAACTTCTCAACGACTTTCTGGTCTTTATTGGAGTATTCATCCGTGCCAACATGAACATATTTGCCACGAAAGACGGGATTTTCTCCTTGCAAATATTCCGTAAACAGCGAGTCACAAAAGGCTTGAGTCTGTGGATTCATGAGATCAAGATGGTCGGGTGGATAGTCCTTACTGGCCAAATTAGGACGAAACCGCGTTAAAGCGAGGCAATGAGCAGGTACATCTATCTCGGGGATTACCTCTATTCCAAGACTATCAGCAAGCTGTTGTAACGCGATGAAATCATGCTTTGTATAATGCCCATCGCGTGCCGTTAGTCCGGGAAACCATTCACTTTCCAAGCGGAAAGCAGCCGGAGTGCGACTCCAATCGTTGTTATAGAACCACTGAAATGCATTGTCATTCAGATGAATATGAAAGACATTCATCTTATAATAGGCTAACATCTTGACATACTGACGTAGCATTGACATTGGAAAATACTTGCGACCACAGTCCAACATGACGCCACGGAAGGGATAATCAGGCGTATCTCGGATTTCTCCTCGTGGCAAAGCATGGGACGGATGCTGTTCAAGCAGCTGCAACAAGGTGCGTGTTGCCCAATAAAGTCCTTTGCGATGGTTGGCCGAAAGAATAGGAGTGTCGTGTATAGACATCGTATATCCTTCTTCGCCTAAAGCCTTTTCGGCCTTTAATCTCAATACAATGTCACCCTTACGTGCCTTATCCTGTACAAGCGTTAGTTGCTTTCCAAAGAGTAGTTGATAATCATCGGCCAACTGTTGTGCCACTTTCTTTTCTTCTAATCCCTTATAGATGATGCGGCCAGAAAGGGCAATTGAGCCATCAAGTCCTTTCCATTCTTTCACCTCGGGGATAGTAAACGGCTTTTCATTTATAGCAAATGACGACACGCATAGCGACAAAGCTATGGACAATAACAATAAAATTCTTTTATTCATCAATAGATAATATTTTGTGGGTTATAGATTCTCATTGTGTAGAATGGCATTAAACAGCATTTATACTATAACGTTCCGATTGAGAAAATATTCTCAACCGGAACGATTTTTAATTCAAAATTGGTGCTGATATTACTTTAACTTCAATAATGTTGAATAGTTATAATAAGATGTTTCAGAAGTTTTTGCTGCCACACGAACAAATACTGAGTTACGGGTATCAATGCCTTCGAGCATAGACTCTTATCATAATATTCGTTAAAATGGATGTATAGCTCAAAAAATATATATACATTTACAACACGAAATCCTTTATACCTAACAATAGATACATCATGAAGACTTTATCTTCAATAGCACTTACCCAGGTGGTTTGGCTCAGTGCAGTCCCTGCATTGGCACACAAAACACACAAACCCAACATCGTTTACATCATGTGTGACGACATGGGATACGGCGATTTGGCCTGTTATGGTCAACGATATATATTAACTCCCAACATCGATCGACTTGCTTCAGACGGCATGCGCTTCACTCAAGCCTATGCCGGAGCACCCGTCAGCGCACCATCACGCGCTTGTTTCATGACGGGACAACATTCGGGGCACACTGAAGTACGTGGAAACAAAGAGTATTGGAGCACAAAGAATACTGTACTTTATGGCAATAACCGAGACTTTGCCATTGTAGGCCAGCATCCTTATGACCCTAACCACGTTATCATTCCCGAAATTTTGAAGGCTAATGGCTATCAAACGGGGATGTTTGGTAAATGGGCTGGCGGCTACGAAGGTTCTGAATCAACTCCCGACAAACGTGGTATTGACGAATTCTTTGGCTATATTTGCCAGTTCCAAGCCCATCTTTATTATCCTAATTTCCTTAATTCCTACAGCCGATCTCTGGGAGATAAGGGCGTGAAGCGTGTCGTCTTAGAAGACAATATCGCTTATCCGATGTTTGGAGACGATTATTCCAAGCGCCAATCTTACTCTGCTGATCTCATTCATCAGCACGCTTTACAATGGCTTAAGAAGCAAACGGCCGACAAACCCTTTCTCGGCATCTTCACATATACGTTGCCTCATGCCGAACTTGCACAGCCCAACGACTCTCTTTTGGCTTTCTACAAACGACGGTTCTTTACAGATAAGACCTGGGGAGGACAGGAAGCATCTCGTTATAACGCTGTAGTGCACACGCATGCACAGTTTGCTGCCATGATCACGCGACTCGATGCATACGTTGGAGAGATTGTAAACGTGTTGAAACAAAAGGGACTTGACGACAACACTATCGTCATTTTTACGAGTGATAATGGCCCACATGAAGAGGGAGGAGCAGACCCTTCATTCTTTAATCGCGATGGAAAGTTGCGGGGAATCAAGCGACAATGTTTCGAAGGAGGAATCAGAATACCTTTCATTGCCTATTGGAAGGGCCACATAGAAGCAGGTAAAGTGAACACCACTCCATTCGCTTTCTACGATCTTATGCCTACATTCTGCGACCTTGCTGGCGTGAAAAACTATACAAAACGCTATCGAAACAAACGCTCAAAAGACGATTATTTTGATGGCATCTCTATCGCTCCAACACTCCTTGGCCATGAGAATGCACAGCAACACCACCCATATCTCTATTGGGAATTTGCCGAAACAAACCAGATTGCAGTGCGAATGGGCGACTGGAAACTTGTGGTTATCAAGGGGGTTCCACATCTTTTCAACCTCGCAAATGATTTACATGAAGACCACGATGTGGCTGCCTTACACCCTAAAGTGGTTCAAAAGATGATTGACATCATTTATAAAGAGCATGTAGACAGTAAGTTATTCCCTATCACCCTGCCCCAAAAACAAAGTTCATAAGGCTGCACTGAGTTCATGAATTGCGTTGACTAACGAGGCTTGAAAACGCAAAAGGAACGGCCAATTAAGGCATGAAACATCTTAACAAAACACTTCTGTCCGTGCGAACAAAGACCACTCTGCTTCAAATAAGCACCGTTTTTTGATGTTTTATAACACACTATGAATCAATATATTATAAAAAATATCTTATGATCCCATTTATTTTCTGCTGTAAAATGACGCATATTGTTGTGCAAAATGACGCATTTCACAATATGATTTCAGGCATTTTATTGGATAAATTGCACCATTTTGGGAGCAGTTTTGGCAAAGATTGCAGTTCTATCCCACGCATATTAGCACATGTTATAGGCTTAGGGAGATAAAAACCGATGCTATTTTGCCATTTATTCCCATTGTTTTGACGTTTTATTTTCCTATTTCTCCCAAAATAAAGTAGGTTTTTCTATGATATTTTTTGACAGCTTACGTCATATACATCAAACGACTTTTGCTCACAAAACCCTATGGATTGAACCACCAACAGAGAGACTTCAAAACACCATCAACATGCAAGCAAAGTATTGTTTGACGAGAACAATGCGCGTTAAGAATTGTTTTCACGGATTAATATTTAATAAATCACGTTATATGTCCCAGAAAAGAGTTATCTTTGTTTACTGATTCTATGCGATAAAACTCACAGAACTAAAAACGAGAAAACAATTATATAATGAGAAACTTAAATGAGATTTTGCCTTGGGAAGACCGCCCTCAAGACTGCAAAGATGTGATGTGGCGGTATAGTCAGAACCCCATCATCAACCGATATGACATTCCTTGTTCGAACAGTATATTCAATAGTGCTGTCGTTCCGTTTGAAAACGGCTTTGCAGGAGTGTTCCGTTGTGACAACAAAGCTGTGCAAATGAACATTTTTGCAGGCTTCAGTGATGATGGAATCCATTGGAAAATCAACGAAAATCCTATCGTTTTTGAAGCTGGAAACACTGACATGATTGAGTCAGAATATAAATATGACCCGCGAGTAACATGGATTGAGGACCGTTATTGGATTACTTGGTGCAATGGTTACCATGGACCTACGATAGGAATTGGCTATACTTTCGACTTCAAGACCTTCTATCAGTGTGAGAATGCCTTTCTTCCATTCAATCGAAATGGGGTGCTTTTCCCTGAGAAAATCAACGGAAAGTATGCCCTTTTGAGCCGTCCCAGCGACAATGGACACACACCTTTCGGCGACATCTACCTCAGTTTCAGTCCTGATATGAAGTATTGGGGCGAGCATCGATGCGTGATGTCACCGACTCCTTTCCCTCAAAGTGCGTGGCAATGTACAAAGATTGGTGCCGGTCCTGTACCCTTCTTAGTCGATGAAGGCTGGCTATTGTTCTACCATGGAGTTATTAACACCTGCAACGGATACCGCTATTCAATGGGTGCTGCCATATTAGACAGAGAACAACCAGATAAAGTTCTCTACCGCACTCAACCTTATTTATTAGCTCCAAACGCACCTTATGAGTTGCGAGGTGACGTTCCTAACGTTGTATTTCCATGTGCAGCACTCCACGATGACAAGCGTGTGGCCGTATATTATGGTGCAGCCGACACTGTGGTTGGACTGGCATTTGGCTATATTCGAGAGCTCGTTGACTACATAAAACAGAACAATATCAAAGCTTAAAGGCTGAGAACAAAACAAGTTCTGTTTGGTTTTCAACAGCAAACAAGGGGAATACATGGCTTAAACAGTAGCCCATGATGAGCGACTTTGAATGTAAAAGTCATGTATTCCCTAATTTGATTACACTACGAAATAAACACATTGCATCATTGTTGATGATGAACGATCGGGCAATTTGTATGCACGAATCATGCAAGCAATACTTTTTTGCAACTGAAAAGCATACAGCTTTCAGCTACTAACCAATTTCATTATGAAGAGAAACCTCATCCTTGCCTTGTGTATGGCATGCAGTTTGGGCACCATGAAGGCTGCTCAGACCCAGAAAGTTGAACCTGTTGACTTGGTAAACACCTTCATTGGAACGTCTAATTTCGGCACAACCAACCCCGGAGCAATATGCCCCAATGGTCTGATGTCAGTCGTTCCGTTTAATGTTATGGGTTCCAACGAGAATAAATATGATAAAGATTCACGCTGGTGGTCAACCCCTTATGAATATCATAACATATTCTTTACAGGTTATTCTCATGTCAATTTGAGTGGTGTTGGCTGTCCCGATATGGGCTCATTACTATTGATGCCTACGACCGGTAAGCTCAATGTAGACTTCCACGACTATGGAAGTAGGTATAAAGATGAAGTAGCTCGCCCCGGATATTACAGCAATTTCCTTTTGAAACACAGCGTAAAGACAGAGGTTACAGCCACACTTCGCACCGCTTGTGAACGCTTTACGTTCCCTAAAGGAGAGTCACACATCTTATTAAACTTAGGAGAAGGGCTCACGAAAGAATCGGGAGCAATGGTTAAACAGGTTAGTCCGACGGAATATGAAGGCTTTAAACTGCAAGGCGCCTTTTGCTATTATGCGCAAGCAGTGTTTCCAATCTATTTCGTAATGCGTGTAAATAAGGTGCCAGAAAGCATGGGTTACTGGAAGAAACAACGCGAAAGGCCAGACAATCAGGCTGAATGGTTTCCCGATAGAGGCACATTTAAGCTCTACACGGCTTATCAAAAAGAGATTGCAGGCGATGATATTGGCGTATACTTAAACTTTAACACGAAAGAGAATGAAGTCGTTGAAGTGCAGATTGGCGTATCTTTTGTGAGCATAGCCAATGCTCGTGAGAACCTGAATGCAGAACAAAAAGGAAAGGATTTCAATGCCATTGCACAAGAAGCACGCCAGAAATGGAACACCGATCTTAAGCAAATAGAAGTTGAAGGGGGTACAAAGGACGAGCAAACAATATTCTATACGGCGCTCTATCATACGCTTATACACCCTAATATCCTTCAAGATATCAACGGAGATTACCCTGCTATGGAGAGCAATAAGGTCTTAAAGCAACACGAAGGCAATCGATATACAGTATTTTCGCTATGGGATACCTACCGAAACCTACATCAACTGATGACCCTTCTCTATCCAAACAGGCAACGAGATATGGTTAAAACCATGATCAGTATGTACGATGAATGCGGTTGGTTGCCTAAATGGGAGTTGTATGGACGTGAGACTTACACGATGGAAGGAGACCCTTCGATTCCTGTTATCGTTGATTGTTGGTTGAAAGGACTACGGGGTTATGACATCAACAAAGCCTATACAGCAATGAAAAAGGGTGCAACTACTGACGAAAAGCATAATCCTTTGCGCCCAGATAACAATGAATACATGGCGAAAGGATACATTTCACTGCGTGATTCCTTTGATAATTCAGTGTCACATGCCTTAGAATATTATGTTGCTGATAACGCTTTGTCTCGCCTTGCCAAGGCTTTGGGCCATAAAGAAGATGCAAAACTCTTCTATAAAAGGTCGTTAGGATACCGCAACTACTTTAGTAAAGAGTTCAATATGCTACGACCTATCACACCGAATGGTAAGTTTTACAAGCCGTTTAATCCGCTTCAAGGAGCCAATTGGGAGCCTTCTCCGGGCTTCCATGAGGGGAATGCCTGGAACTATACGTTCTATGTACCTCATGATATCTATGGATTGGCTAAGTTGATGGGTGGAAAAGAGCGCTTCATTAGCCAGCTTCAATCGGTTTTTGACCGTGGAAACTATGACCCAACCAACGAACCTAACATCGCATATCCTTATCTTTTCTCTTACTTTAAGGGTGAAGAGTGGCGCACACAAGTATTGACTCATAAGCTTCTTAAAGCCTACTTTAAGAACAATCCCGAAGGACTTCCGGGCAATGATGACACAGGTACCATGTCAGCTTGGGCCATTTTTAGCATGATTGGCTTTTATCCTGATTGCCCGGGAGAGCCAGCTTACACCCTCACTTCACCTGTATTTGACAAGATTACGCTGCATCTTGATCCCAAACAATGGGGAAAAGACAAGCTCGTTATTGAGACTAAGCGAAGCAATCCCAATGCCGTTCGCATTGAAAAGATGGAAGTTGATGGCAAGCCTTGGCACAACTATCGCATCAGTCACAGTGACTTGGTGAAGGCAGGTGTATTGAAATTCACATTAAAATAAATGTTTTCGTCGTGGCATTCGAATCAAAGAAGACCACGCATCGTTATCCTTGATGAAATGAAAAAAATCACAATCCTTGGTATTACCGCTCTATTGACAGCATGTTTCAGCTTGGGCGGTCATGCACAAAACCTCATTCCTAAGCCTCAAAGCATCGTAAAAACTGAAGGAACACTGGCAATCAGTCAGTTGAAAGGCGTCATGTCAAACCTCAACGAAAAAGAGTTTGCACAACTAAAAGCCTTTATTCCTCAGACGAAAAATCTCAAATTAAATTCTAAAAGACTACGTTCTGCGCACAAAGATGCAGGAGGTTACCTTCAACTTATATGCACAGGAAACGCCCAACAGGCACGTTTAGCCTCAGACAATGTAAGACTCCAAGGCTATACGCTTAAGGTTTCACGTCATGGAGTCACCATAAAAGCGCCAACATCTATGGGACTTTTCTATGGACTTCAAACGCTTCGACAACTTGAAGACCATGGAAAGCTGCCCTATGTAGATATTACCGATCAGCCCAAATACGCCTACCGAGGCATTATGATCGATTGTTCTCGCCACTTCTTCCCTATAGATGTGCTCAAAAAACAAATCGATGCAATGGCTTATTACAAGTTCGATCGCTTCCATTGGCACTTAGTTGATGGCGGAGGATGGCGCTTAGAAAGCAAGAAATACCCTCGACTGACCTCCGAAACTGCCTATAGAACGCAGGAGGATTGGCAGAAATGGTGGAACGATGGCGACCGAAAGTTCTGCCATAAAGATACTCCCGGTGCTTACGGAGGATATTATACACAAGACGAAGTGCGTGATTTGGTGGCCTATGCTGCTGCCCGTCACATCACTGTTATTCCCGAAATAGAGATGCCTGGGCATAGTAATGAAGTGTTATGGGCCTATCCTGAGCTGGCATGTGAAGGCAAAGTGCATGGGCAGTCCGACCTTTGTGTGGGCAAAGATAGCACATATCGTTTCTTAGAAGATGTGCTTACAGAGGTTATGTCGCTATTCCCTTCAACGTATATCCATATCGGTGGCGATGAAGCCGAACGCAAAACCTGGGCTACTTGCCCTGATTGTAAACGTGAAATGCAAGCTAACGGGCTCAAGACAACTGCCGAACTACAAGGTCATTTCACAGAGAAGATAGAGCAATTCCTTAATCGTCATGGCCGAAAACTCATGGGATGGGACGAAATTATGGAAGGAAAGCTCGCACCAAATGCTGCCGTCATGTCGTGGAGAGGATTCAAAGCAGGTCTCGAAGCCGCTCAAAAGGGTCACCCAGTTGTAATGACTCCCGGCGCCTTTTGTTATCTTGACCACTATCAAGACGCACCTATGACACAGCCACGGGCACAAGGTGGCTACGTAACGCTTGAGAAAACATACAGTTATGAGCCTCTTCCCGACAGCTGTAAGACACCAGAAACTGAGGCAAACATAGAGGGATTGCAAGGTAACGCATGGACAGAATACATCCCAACTGCCGAACATCTCGAATACATGATTTATCCCCGAGCACTTGCTTTGGCTGAGATTGGATGGACAAGTGGACCAAAGGACTATGCCAACTTCCGCAAACGGGTCCTCCATGCCATTGACTTCTTGAAACAAAAAGGCTATCATCCCTTCGACTTAGCACATGAAAAAGGGGACAGAGAAGAGTTTCGTTCGGGCATGAATCATGAGGCCTTGCATAAGAAAGTGACTTATCTGAGCCACTATGCACCCCAATATCGTGCCGAAGGAGATAACACTTTGACGAATGGTATCGGTGGAAACTGGGGATACACTGAAGGCAAATGGCAAGGCTTTATAGACCCAAAGGGCGTGGATGTCATTATAGATATGGAGAAGATTACAGACATAAAGGACGTCCAAATCAATTTTATGCAACAGCCAGCAAGCGTGATTTACACCCCTTCTTCAGTAGAAATTGAGGTATCGAATGACGGGAAAAACTTCACCAAAGTTGACAAAACACGTTGTGATATCCAACCAACAGGAGGCTATCTCATCTATCCTTATCATTGGAAAGGACAGGCTAAGGGTCGCTATGTGCATATAAAGGCTGAACTTCATGAACCAGATAGTTGGCTATTCATTGATGAAATCATGATTAATAGAAAATAAATTATAAATGAAAAAACTTCTCTTTGCATTGCTCTTGCTCTGCAGTTTCCATGCAAAAGCAGCCGACACCTTATTTATTAAGCAACCACAGGTGCCCATATTAATAGAGCGTCATGACAACATTCTATTGTTAATGCGACTCGATGCCACTGAAACGAAGCGATTAGACGACATCGAACTATGCTTCGATGATAGGCTTCCGCTTCAATATGTGAAAGCCGTTAAGTTATATTATGGTGGAACTGAGGCCCAACAATACAACAAACAGAAACGTTTTGCGCCTGTAGATTATATCACAAACTTTACTCCCGGCAAGACCTTGCAAGCCATTCCGTCTTATGTTGTGCTGAAAAGCAAACTTCAACCCACCACACATCGCTTCACCTTACAAGCCCAACAACTTCTCTTTCCGGGTGTAAACTACTTCTGGGTTAGTATCGAAATGCAACCCAATGTGCCTATAAAAGCAAGGTTGAATGCCATGATTTCACAGGCTAAAGCAGATGGAAAGACACTGCCGATTGTCAACACTTCGGCTTCGGATATGAATCGAAGAATGGGCATAGGTGTTAGACATGCCGGCGACGATAACGTCTCTGCATATCGCATTCCAGGTTTAGTGACAACCAACAAAGGTACACTTCTCGGTGTATATGATGTGAGATATAACAGCAGTGTCGACCTACAAGAGCACATAGATGTAGGCCTTAGTCGCAGCACTGACGGCGGAACAACGTGGGAAGCCATGCGATTGCCGTTGGCTTTTGGGCAGACTGGCGGTCTACCTGCAGCCCAAAATGGCGTTGGAGACCCTGCAATCCTTGTGGATAATACCAATAACAACATTTGGATTGTAGCCGCTTGGGCTCATGGAATGGGTAATCAGAGGGCGTGGGTAAGCTCACAACCCGGCATGGATAGCACCAAAACAGCCCAATTAGTCATGACAAAGAGCACCGACGATGGACGCACTTGGTCGGCTCCAATCAATCTAACGGCGAAACTGAAACAGCCAGAATGGTTCTTCTTCTTCCAAGGACCGGGCCGCGGAATCACTTGTAAAGAAGGCACACTTGTATTTGCCATGCAGTTCATTGATAAGAATCGAGTGCCTCATGCAGGTATCATGTATAGCAAAGACCATGGAGAAAGTTGGGCCATCTCTTCGCCGGCATGCAATAATACGACTGAAGCGCAGGTGGCAGAACTACCGAATGGTGAGCTAATGCTTAACATGCGAAACCAAAGCGGAGGGGGAAGAGCCGTCTATACCACGCGAGATTTAGGACAAACTTGGATTGAACATCCTTCTAATATCAAGGCTTTGCAGGAACCAATCTGCATGGGAAGCCTCATCAGTGTACGTGCAAAAGACAATGTTCTCGGTAAGAACATCTTGTTGTTTGCTAATCCTAATGACCCCAAAGAACGCAAAAATATCACCATTAAGTTAAGCTTTGACGATGGAAAAACATGGGATTGTTCTCATCAAGTACTCTTAGATGATGGTTACGGCTGGGGATATAGCTGCCTAACCATGATAGATCGTGAGACGGTTGGCATTCTTTATGAGAGCAGTGTGGCACAGATGACCTTCCAAGCCATCCCACTTAAAGACCTCGTTGCAGGGGAAACAAAAGTTAAGATAAAACACAAGGTGGTGAAAAGAGGTCCTGTTTGCTTGACGGAATGAATCACATAGATAAATCCTTAGGAATCAACAACTTAGCCAAATGGCTTGTTTTACGATGCAAAGTGAGGCATTTCACAGCATAAGATGACGCATTTCACCCGCTAATATGATGTGTTTTGCTTGGCAAAATGATGCATTTCAGAAAACGATTCAAAAAGAACAGCAAAAGAAAGAAATAGAAAACAACAACTAAATGATATTCAATATGAAACAAAAACTATTGGGATTGATGCTCCCACTCGCTGTATGTGCAGGCCTACAAGCGGCAACTCAGCCAACGATGCATGACTACACACAATACGTTAACCCCTTTATTGGCACGGGAGGTCACGGACATGTGTTCCTCGGTGCTAACGTTCCGTTTGGTCATATCCAAGCCGGTCCGACACAAAAGACGCAGGGTTGGGACTGGTGTTCAGGCTATCATTACAGTGATTCGATTCTTGTTGGCTTCGGACAGATGCACCTTAGCGGCACGGGTATAGGCGATTTAGGAGACATTGGGCTTCTACCTGTGACGAAATCTGATACGCGTGAGGTGAAGTTTTCACATCGTGCAGAGTATGCAACACCGGGATATTACGCGGTAACTATGGCCAATGGAGTGCGTGTTGAGCTTACCGCTACACCACGTACTGCCTTCCATCGTTACACGTTTCCAGCTGATGTGCGTCAGGAATACGTAGTTCTCAACCTCTCACAAGGTATTGGATGGGACAAGATGACAGACTGTTCGATGAAACAAGAGGGTCAAAACACCATCATAGGAACACGCTTTTCCAAAGGCTGGGCTAAGGATCAACGCGTCTTTTTCGTAGCCGAGTTCTCACAACCCATTACCCATCAGGAGCAAGAAGGAGACTCGTTGAGTGTACTTTCGTTTCAAGCTACCGGCCAACCACTCATGGTAAAGGTGGGTATTTCGAGTGTAAGCATCGACAATGCACGTAAGAATCTTCAGCAAGAATCACCGAGTTGGGACTTCAACGCCATAGTAACAGCGGCGAAAGATGCATGGAACAAGGAGCTCGCTAAGATTGATATAGAGACCAATAACACGACAGATAAGCGTATCTTCTATACGAGTTTGTATCACACAATGATTGCACCTTCGGTGTTCAATGACGTGAATGGCGAGTACAGAGGAGCCGATGGACAGACTCATCACGGTGACTTTACCCCCTACACTACATTCTCTTTGTGGGACACTTACCGTGCCGCTCACCCCTTGATGACGTTGATTCATCCCGAGAAACAACGCGACATAGCCCAGACTATGCTTCATATTGCGAAACAACAAGGCCGACTTCCCGTGTGGTTTCTTGAGGGAAATGAGACTGATTGCATGGTAGGTAACCCCGGAGTTCCAGTCATTGTAGACATCGCTTTGAAAGGTTTTGACGTGGATAAGCATGCAGTTTTGGAAGCCGCTAAAAAGACTCAACTCAATGGAGACCGTGGTTTGGACTTGATTAAAAAGTATGGTTATCTTCCTTATGACCTTGATCCAACTAATGAAACGGTTGCAAAGGGCTTGGAATATGCCTTAGCTGACGGCAGCATTGCCCGATTAGCCAAGGTGTTAAAAGACGAAAAGGATTATAAGTACTTTCTAAAACGGAGCCAAGCTTACCGAGATTACTACTTCGATAAGCAGTCAAAGTTCATGCGTGCCATTGATTCGAAGGGACAATTCCGCACTCCTTTCAACCCCTTTAAAGCCATTCACCGCGCTGACGACTATACAGAGGGCACGGCATGGCAGTACATTTGGCTCGTTCCTCATGACGTTCGAGGACTCATTTCGGCTTTCGGTGGCGACAAACCCTTTACCAACAAGCTCGACTCTCTATTCATTGTGCAAGGTGATATGGGTAAGGATGCCTCACCAGATATATCTGGTTTGATTGGACAATATGCTCATGGGAACGAACCAAGCCATCATATTATCTACCTTTATGACTATGCTGGTCAGCCGTGGAAAACCGCTTCACGCGTTCGCGAGGTGCTAAGCACGATGTATCATGACGATTTCGACGGCCTGAGTGGTAACGAAGATGTGGGTCAAATGTCTGCATGGTATGTGCTTTCTTCCTTAGGTTTCTACCAGGTTGAACCCGCTGGAGGTCGTTATGTCTTTGGTTCGCCACTATTTGATGAGGCAACTATGAACGTAGGTAAAGGCAAAATGTTCCGCATTATCGCTCATAACAACAGCAAAGAGAATATGTATATCCAGAGTGTTAAACTCAATGGAAAGCCTTATTCGCGTTCATACATTGACTTTAAAGACATTGTTCGTGGTGGAACCTTAGAGTTTTTCATGGGCAACAAGCCTTCAAAGTTTGGTGTAAAACCAGCTGACAGACCATAGTTTAGCCTATAAGTGCAATGGCGTTGCAGGCTACAAACACGATACTTTCATATCAATAGCATCTTCAACGCCCATTGCTTTATTCACGAATCATGCGCAACTGCTGCATAAAAGGCAGGAGACGTGCATATAAAATCGTTGTAAAATGAAAAAGATTGAAGTAAAACGACTGAATATTCAGCAAGTAAAGGCTGAAGAAATCCCATCATTGTTCAAAACCTTTGATGTTGAATATCATAACATTGACACTGTAGATTGGCCCGAAGAATACCCTTATTGTCCAAACGTTGAATTTGGAATAGCGCACAAAGGCAATGCAATCATGATTCATTATCGTGTGAATGAAGACAGTGTGCGGGCCGAAGCGGGCGAAGATCTCGGTCATGTGTGGGAGGATTCCTGCTGTGAATTCTTCGTTAGTCCTGACGAAAAAGAAGGCTATTACAATATAGAGACAAACTGCATCGGTACAGTTTTGCTCTGCAATGGTAAGTCGAGAGAGAACAGAACACCTGCTCCGACCGCTATTCTTCAAGCGATTGACCGCTGGACAACACTCGGACGAAAGCCTTTTGGCATAAGAAATGAACCGCAAACTTGGGAACTTGCCATTGTCGTTCCTGTTGATTCGTTCTTTAAACACAAGCTCACGGAACTATCAAACAAGTCAATGCGCGCCAACTTCTATAAGTGTGGAGACAAAACTAAGCGTGCACATTTCCTCTCATGGAACCCAATTGACATTGCAAAACCCGATTTCCACCGTCCTGATTTCTTTGGAGAAATAACATTTTTATAAGCTAACCAAGTTTTCATAACATTCTAATCATAGGGGTTCATGCCTTGATCAGCAAAGCAAAAGCTAACAACTCATGCGCTGACATCAGGCATGAACCCTTATTTATGCGATTAAATCATGGCGCAAAACACGGCACTTTAGGTATTAAAATAACGCTGTTTATCATGTAAAATGATGGAGATTGTCACGCAATTGCAGTTCAACGCTATAGGCGTTGTACCTTTGATAGCCCAGGGTTGGCATCAGCCTACCCTGGGTTATGCGTGTAGTATGGAGGTCAACGCCGTAGGTGTTGTACGTTTTCTGTTTGGAATGCCGTGATAAAATATTGAGGAGTAAAAGGTACAACGCCTACAGCGTTGTTGCCACTCACGGCAAACGCCCCAGGGTTGACTACGCTTTCGCTTGTCAACCCTGGGCTATCAAAAGTACAACGCTTACAGCGTTGCAACTTCGATAAATACTAAACCCCTATCTATTACATAGGAATAATACCATTAGTTTTATACTTTTGCTTATAAGGCACCATTAAATCATGATGTAGAATAGCATAAATGACTGTGTAATTAGATACATTTCAGGTATTAAAATGAGGCAGATTGTGCGGTAAAATGATGCAGATTGCAAGGTGTTTTGTTGTGTTTCACAACTTGGCATCTATCTGTTGATGTAATGCTTTGATTGAAAACGAGTTATAAGTCGTAACCTTTTGCACTATGCTCCACAAATAAGCTTGTGATACATAGCATTCCATAGGTTTATAACTGGCGGTAAAAGCCCCTTTAAGGGAAATTGAACCATTTCTCCATTCAACACAATGTCACAAATGATAAATAGGAAATGGCACAACAATTCGTTAGCCTTTTTGTGCGCTAACGCGTTGTTGTGCCAGCTCATGCCACGCTTGTGGTCTCGCTAATTGCCAAATTTGGCAGTCAGTTGACATGCCACCTATATAATTAGGTGAATGACCTTATTCTTTCAGTTGATAGAGTCCGATTTCCGAAATGGCAGGAACAGCGCGCATTTCACTAATGGTGAGTCTCACTTCGCTTGCCGTTTCGTTAGGGAATTTCAATAGACGTTTATGCCCAATTGTCGTTCCTTCGGTGACTTTCTGCCACATTCCGTGTTGGTTTTTCACTTCAAGTGTGAAGGCTTCTACACGTTGTCCCTTGCGAATATCCTCCTGAACAGAAAGCACATTGAATGTAGTTGGCTTCTTAAATTGGAACGTAAACACAGCCTTTCCAGCCTTTGTGTCGGGCAAAACCGAAGTATTGTAGTTGCCATCTACAACAAAACGAGGTTTACCCTGTGTCAAATTGCAAGTCACCTTAGCCTTAGAAAGCAGGTTATGTGTAAAGGTTTCATCATATAAACGACGGAAAGCACGCAGACTTTCAACGTCTTTCTCACTCAATTTACCCTCTCTGTTTGGTGGAATATTAAGCAAAAGAACGCCATTCATGCCTACAGACGTGAAATAAATGTTCATCAACTCTTTTGCTGTTTTAACCTTATGGTCTTCTGTTTCGTGGTAAAACCAGCCGGGACGGATAGATACATCTATCTCAGCGGGATACCAAACGAGTGACTTAGCCTTAGCAATGACTGCACGACTACCAAGATCTTGTCCCATCATGTCACCCGTTGGTTGAGCCAAAACCTCTTTCTGTGAGTTGGCAGCAATGGCATTTTGGTCGAGGTTTTCTCTTGGAACAACACTCCATTCCATTGTACGTCCACGCCCACTCTCGGTTCCTACCCATCTCACATCAGGCCCCATGACAGCTATAACGGCTTCAGGTTGGAGACGACGGATAAGCTTATACCAGCGAACGAAGTCGTATTCTTGTTTCTTTCCGTTAGGTCCTTCTCCACAAGCACCGTCAAACCACACCTCACTTACCTTGCCATAATGCGTTAAAAGCTCGGTAAGTTGGTTGACAAAATAGTCGTTATAAGCCTCTGTTCCGTATAGTTTTGAGTTGCGATCCCATGGAGAAAGATAAACGCCGAAGTCCATTCCATACTTCCGACAGGCATCGCTCACGGCTCGAACAACATCCCCCATGCCATTTTTCCATGGAGATTGTTTCACACTATGAGTCGTATAAGCCGATGGCCAAAGGCAAAAGCCGTCGTGATGCTTACAAGTTAGGATGGCACACTTAAAGCCGGCAGCCTTCAACTCACGTATCCATTGGTCTGCATCAAGTGCCGTTGGGTTGAAAATTGCTTCATTTTCTTTACCATCTCCCCACTCTCTGTTGGTAAAAGTGTTCATTCCGAAGTGTAGAAAGGCTGTAAGTTCCTGGCGTTGCCATTTGAATTGGCGCGCAGAAGGAGTCACATGAGCTGCCTTTTTAACAATGTCGGCAGGAGAATCCGTAGGATTTATAAGAACAAAGTTGTGCTCTTGAGCCTGCGATGTCAATGGATTTGCAAGGGCAAACAACATTGATGAGGTTGCCAAAGCATATTTAAGAAACTGTGAACGAGTGTTCGTTTTCATAGATTTGGATAGTAATAATTTGCTAATTTCGTTATATATTATGCTGCAAATATAGGAGTTTATGTTGAATTTACCAAACAATTATCTTTTTAAAAGCACGCCTTTATGCCATTGAACAAGGCTGAAGAGCAGCCATATCGTTGGGCATGGAGAAATGAAATGAAGCAGACCAGGCACGAAATGTATTTAGTGGTGGGGAGAGCGCATGCGTTTAACGAGGTAAATAAAAGTTAAATGTAGTTCTGTTTGCGGTTTAATGTGTATCTTTGAGGGCCTTTTAATCATAATTCTAACATTTAGATGCAACTAAACTCTAAGAATAAAGCAACAGAAGTAACGTCAGAACAGAAGAAACATAGCCCAATATCGTGGGTTCCTACGCTATATTTTGCAATGGGAATGCCCTATGTTGTGCTCAACATGGTTACCGCTTTGATGTATAAAGGGATGGGTGTTTCGGATGGATTAATCACATTTTGGACTTCATTGATTATGTTTCCATGGACTTTAAAGCCATTATGGAGTCCGTTCTTAGAGATATATAAGACCAAGAAGTTCTTTGTTGTATTGACTCAAATCCTAACCGGCATCTTGTTTGCATTAGTAGCTTTCGCGCTGAAACTGCCGAATTTCTTTGCCATAACGATAGCTATCTTTGCGGTGATTGCATTGAGTGGGGCCACACATGATATCGCTGCAGATGGTACTTACATATCGGTTTTGTCGAAAGATGAGCAAGCACGTTGGATAGGATGGCAGGGAGCATTTTACAATATTGCTAAAATTGCCGCAACAGGTGGGTTAGTTTATCTCGCCGGTACATTCATTAAGCACTATGGAGTGACTAAGGCGTGGATGTTTATCATGCTGATTATCGCCGTAATTATGGTTGTTGTGGGTGTATATCATTATGCAATACTGCCTAATTCGAATGAAGATAGCGAGAGAAAGTCTACATCTCTTAGCAAGTCTATGGACGAATTGCTGAAAGTTTTCCTTGACTTCTTCACGAAAAAGTATATCGTTTATTATATTTGTTTTATCATTTTGTATCGCTTTGCCGAGGGATTCGTGATAAAAATTGTACCACTTTTCCTCAAAGCTCCACGCATATCACAAGGTTTAGGGCTAAGCGAGCAAGAGATAGGAGTATATTATGGCACGTTCGGTGCAGCCGCTTTTGTCATTGGTTCGATTCTCGCGGGCTATTACATTGCTTGGCGTGGGCTCCAGAAGAGCCTTTTCTCGCTCGCGCTTGTATTCAATATACCATTCGTTGCCTATACTTTCTTGGCGTTATATCAGCCTAACAGTATGTGGTTAATAGGGGGTGGCATTGTAATGGAATACTTTGGATATGGCTTTGGCTTTGTAGGCTTGACGTTGTTCATGATGCAACAGGTTGCGCCGGGTAAGCATCAGATGGCTCACTACGCTTTCGCCAGCGGCATAATGAATTTAGGTGTGATGTTACCAGGTATGATTAGTGGTTATATCTGCGACAAAATAGGCTATCAACACTTCTTTATTATGGTGTTGATATGTACAATTCCCGCGTTGTTAATCACGTGGTTTGTACCTTTTAGCTATCCCGACACAACGGAAAAAGCAAAGAATGAGGCAACGACTTGAGTCAATGCATTCATGCAAAAGCATCACAATATAGGATGATAACAGTGAAATATTAAACCCAAACATATAAAATTAAAACCAAAAATTATGAGATTAATCATAGAACCCAACTATGAACAGTTGTCGAAATGGGCTGCAAACTATGTTATTGAGCGTATAAATGCAGCCTCAGGTAATGCAAAACCTTTCGTACTTGGCTTGCCAACAGGCTCTTCTCCAGAAGCAATGTATGCAGAATTGATAAAGGCTTACAAGGAAGGAAGAGTGAGTTTCAAGAATGTTGTGACTTTCAACATGGATGAATATGTAGGACTTCCCGAGTCACATCCACAGAGTTATCATTCTTTTATGGCTGAAAATCTCTTTAAACACATTGATTGTCCGAAGGAGAATATCCATATATTGAATGGTAATGCCAAAGACTTGCAGGCCGAATGTCAGCATTATGAGGACATGATTCGTGAGGTAGGAGGCATTGATCTCTTTTTAGGCGGCATAGGACCTGACGGACATATCGCCTTCAATGAACCCGGTTCATCACTTCGTTCACGTACACGCGTCAAGACTTTGACTTCAGATACACGCATAGCAAACTCTCGTTTCTTCGAGAATGACCCCGAAAAGGTTCCTGCTCACGCTTTAACCGTGGGCGTCGGCACTGTAATGGACGCAAAAGAAGTGTTGATTCTCGTCAATGGTCACCACAAAGCAGAAGCTCTTCGCGCTGCCGTTGAGGGCGGAATCACCCAGAAATGGACTATCAGTGCATTGCAAATGCATGAACACGGCATTATCGTTTGCGATGAAGCTGCCACAGACAAGCTCACTGTTGAAACTTACAAATACTTTAAAAACATAGAAAAGGAGAACTTATAATGAAGTTAAATCTAAGTTCGCAGATAGTACTTAACAAAGTACCTGAAGCATTTTATCGCCCCGCTACAGCTGTAGAACGTTCTGAAATCACACGTTTTGAGAAGGTTCCAACCGATATTTATCCGACAATTGAAGAGGGAAGTGTCAGTATTGTCAATCAACTTGAGGCTGAAATAAAGCATAAGCAGCAGGAAGGAAAGTATTATGTCATGGCCGTTGGTTCTGGTTCATCGCTGACTCCAATCTTCCAAGAACTCATTAAGCGTCATAAGGCAGGCAAACTAAGCTTTAAGAACGTTATCATCTTTAACGCTTATGAATATTTTCCATTGACTCCTGAGAACCTAAATCGCAGTATCAATCAGCTGAAGGATAGGTTCTTAGACCATATCGACATTGATTCTCAGAACATTTATACCCCAGATGGCACTATCAATCAAAACGATGTACAAGAATATTGCCATCTTTATGAGCAGCGCATCAAAAGCTTTGGTGGTTTAGATGTTATCCTTTTGGGTATCGGTCGAATGGGAAACATCGCGACAAATGAGCCTGGTTCCAGCCAAACCACAACATCTCGTCTTATTCTTATAGACGAAACATCACGTGAAGAGATGAAGATGAGCTTTGGTTCGCAAGAGTCTGTGCCACCATGTTCTATCACTATGGGTGTAAGCACAATCCTTTCTGCACGCAGAATCTATGTAACTGCATGGGGAGAAGAAAAGGCTGACATCATCAAAAAGACCGTTGAAGGTAAGGTTACGGATGCCGTTCCAGCCTCATTCCTACAAACTCACAACAACGCTCATGTCGTTATAGACCTCTCTGCGGCTTCAAAGTTGACACGAATTGAGCATCCTTGGCTTGTGGCTTCATGCAAATGGACAGATAAACTCGTTCGTTCTGCCCTCGTTTGGCTTTGCCAAATCACGAAAAAGCCTATTCTTAAGCTGACCAATAAGGATTATAATGAGAATGGATTGAGTGAGTTGTTGGCATTATATGGCTCTGCTTACAATGCAAACATTAAGATATTCAATGATCTTCAGCATACAATCACGGGTTGGCCAGGTGGAAAGCCCAACGCAGATGATACATATCGTCCTGAGCGTGCAAACCCATTCCCAAAGAAAGTGATTGTGTTCTCACCGCATCCTGATGATGATGTCATCTCCATGGGAGGCACTTTACGTCGCTTAGTGCAGCAAGGTCACGACGTACATGTGGCATACGAGACTTCAGGTAATATCGCAGTAGGTGATGAAGAGGTAGTACGCTTCATGCATTTCATTAATGGTTTCAACCAACTCTTTAGCAATGGAGAAGACGAAGTCATTAAGTCTAAGTACAAAGAGATTAAACACTTCTTGCAAAACAAGAAAGAAGGCGACATCGATAGCCTTGATGTGCGTACAATAAAAGGCCTAATCCGACGCGGAGAAGCCCGTACTGCCAGCACATTCAATCAGATTCCACTTGATCATGTACATTTCCTTGACTTGCCTTTCTATGAGTCTGGCAAGATAGAGAAGTACCCAATGGGCGAAAAAGACGTAGAGATTGTTCGCAAACTCATCTCTACCATCAAGCCAAACCAAATCTATGTAGCTGGCGATTTGGCCGATCCACATGGCACACACCGTAAATGTACCGATGCAGTACTTGCTGCTCTCGACTTAGAAAAAGAGGCAAAGGCTGATTGGTTGAAGGAATGTAAGGTGTGGATGTATCGTGGTGCCTGGGCAGAATGGGAGATAGAGAACATCGAAATGTGTGTACCGATGAGCCCAGAAGAGCTTCGTGCTAAGCGAATCTCAATCTTAAAGCATCAAAGTCAGATGGAAAGTGCACCATTCTTGGGTAATGATGAGCGTCTGTTCTGGCAGCGTTCAGAAGACAGAAACCGTGCAACGGCTAAATTATATGACGACTTAGGACTTGCTTGTTACGAGGCAATGGAAGCCTTTGTTGAATATAAAATCTAAGCGGTTGGGTATCCGATAAAGCGACTTTCGACTGAAAATAAATCGCAATATTAATGGCTCTGCATGCCTTCCTACTATTAGTGGGCATGTCAGAAGCCATTTTTTTTATTGTGTATAGACATCAAACCTATGATGAACTATACACACCAACACCATAAGTGCTTTGTTGTGGTGATTCATCCTCACACACCTCATGTTTTCAACCCTAATGAACGACAAAATGAAATGATGCAAATTGCCGTGTAATCTGCATCATTTTACACGATAAAGTGCCGTGTTTTACACCATAATCTGCCTCAACTTATTTTATCAGTCATTAGGGACGAAATGATAATCTATGCAAAGACAAATAACCACAACATTGATTTAATCCACAGAAGTGGGTTGCACACATTGTCAATGCAGTAGGTATCATTGTGTTTTCTCCATGAAATTAACCAATATAATGAACGTTACTCATGTGCAACTCTGTATGATTTATGCTTTTAATCGTCAAGAATTGGCAAGGAACTCCCCTACCCCGACTAAACCATCACACACGAAAGTAATGCCATATGCGTTGATTTTTTTTCAAAAATGCAAGGAGATGATGAGGACATTATTGATGAATCAAGAAAAAACCAGGTCGTTAACGATTCACCAATTCTATTTAATCAAAACATAAAAGAGTTGCAGAAGTATTACATTTGAATTTATATCATGTTTTAATTTGATGTTAATTCATTAAATTATAAATTGATTTCATGAAATAAAAGCACTTATTTCTTCGGATTGTTACGCTGTGTATTTTAACACTTTTAAATGCTTTGTCGTTATAAACTAACGTTTTATTCTAAATATATACGCTTTATTGTTTATGTTTGTTAAATGTTGTATATTGTTGATAAGCTATCAAGAGTAATGTATTATATTTGCATCCGCAACCTAAAATTAAGCAAATAATAATAACTATACACAAATAACACGATGCCCCTTGCCTACATTGGCGAGGGGTTATCACTGCTTTAAGTGTTACTAAATTTACAAAATCTAATGAAAAAAGGAAAGATTCTCCCAGTAAGTATCCTCTTGTCTTGCTGTTGTTTGGAAGCCTTTGCCGGAACTCATGGTTCTTCTGCTGAAGCCATCAGCAAGAATCTGATTGCTCCAATGGTAAAGACTACAACATCAAAGACGCTGGAAGCACAGCAATCTAATGGTGATGTAAAGGTAAACGGAACAGTTGTTGACGACGCAGGTGAGCCTGTTATCGGTGCAACGATACGCGTTAAAGACAACAAGACCAGTGTCAATGGAACCACTACAGACATTGATGGTAAGTTCATTTTAAGCGTACCAAAGGGTGCAACGCTTCAAATTAGCTACATAGGCATGGCTACTCAGGACGTGAAAGTTACGGGAACAGGTGACCTAAACATTGCTTTAAAGCCCGAATCTCACACGATTGACCAGGTGGTTGTTACCGCTTTGGGTATCAAACGCTCTGAAAAGGCCTTGAGTTATAACGTTCAGAAGGTTGGCGCAGACCAGCTTACGAACGTGAAGAACGTCAACTTTGTCAACAGTTTGAATGGAGCCGTAGCGGGAGTTAACATTAACGCCTCAACAACGGGTGTCGGAGGACCGACCCGTGTCGTAATGCGCGGTACGAAATCTATTACTGGTGGCAACAACGTTCTTTATGTTATTGATGGTGTTCCAATGCTAAACAAGAACGGAGGTGACATTGGTGGAGGTCGCTATTCAAGTCAACCCAGCGGAGAAGGAATAGCAGATATCAACCCCGATGATATTGAAAGTATCAACGTTTTGACTGGTCCTTCATCAGCAGCTCTATATGGTTCGGCTGCAGCCAATGGTGTTATCATGATCAATACCAAGCGCGGTACAGAAGGAAAGGTAAAGGTTGCTGTTTCAAGTAGCTTGGAATTTTCTAATCCTTTCATTATGCCTAAGTTCCAAAATACCTATGGAAATAAGGCAGGTTCATTCTATAGCTGGGGCGATCGCTTGGCAACACCAACATCATTCCAGCCAAAAGATTTCTTCAACACAGGTCACAATTTCATCAATTCGTTGACTTTGACGACAGGAACAAAGACAAACAAGACCTATATCTCTGTCGCAACAACGAATGCAACGGGTATCTTACCCAACAACGAATATAATCGTTACAACTTCACCGTACGCAATACGAGTGACTTTCTCAATGATAAGCTGCACTTAGACATTAATGGTAGCTACATCATTCAAAACACTCAGAACATGTATCGCCCTGGAGAATATTATAATCCGTTGACATCTGTTTATCTTTTCCCACGTGGAAACGATTGGTCGGCAGTCGAATTATACAAGCGTTACGATGCTTCTCGCAAGTTTGCAACCCAATATTGGCCCTATGGTGACCAGGGAATGCAACTTCAGAACCCTTATTTCATCGTTAATGACATGATGACTCCCGTACAACGCAAGCGTTATATGTTCATGAGTAGCTTGAAATATGACATCCTTCCATGGTTGAACGTGACAGGACGTGTGCGTGTTGACAACACCAACAGCGAGTCAGAGAGTCGCTTTCACGCGAGTGGTCAGGGCCTTCTTTATGCCGGAACACATGGCAATGGCATTTATAACCATTCACAAGGAAGCGACCAACAGACCTATTTGGATGTGATGTTTAATCTTGATAAGAGCTTCGGCAAGGACTATCGCCTAACAGCTAACGTCGGCGCGAGCCTTGAAGACTATCGTTCAAGCAGTGTAGGTTTCGGCGGACCAATATTAAAAGTGCCAAACTTATTCTCTTCTGCAGCGCTTGATCCCATTAATACAAGAGCAACAGATAGTGAATTCCGCAAACGCAATACAGCCATCTTTGCCAGTGCAGAGCTTTCATGGAAGGACATGTTGTATCTTTCTATGACGGGAAGAAACGACTGGAGTTCACTCCTTGTGCATGCAAAAGAGCCCTCATTCTTCTATCCTTCAGTAGGTCTTTCGGCTATCGTTACAAAGATGGCAAAGCTTCCTGAGTTTGTCTCTTTCATGAAAGTGAGAGGTTCTTACACAGAAGTTGGTTCACCAATTCCTGATCGCTATCGGGGTGTAACGCGTGGAACCATTACCTATCCTATCGTAGATGGTATTCCTTCTACACGTACAATATTACCTTTCTACGACTTTAAGGCAGAACGAACACGTTCATTTGAGTTAGGTTTAGACTTGAGAATGTTTGAAAACAAGCTTAACTTTGACCTTACATGGTACCACTCAAATACTTACAACCAGACGTTCCTTGCTGAACTTTCAGCAACATCTCCTTATACAGGAATGTACATTCAAGCTGGTGATATCGCTAACTCGGGTGTAGAAATGTCATTAGCTTACAACAACAACTTTGGCAGAGTAGACTTTGAATCACGTCTTATCTACAGCCGAAATGTGAATAAAGTCAAGAAGCTGGTACATAATTATCACACAGGAATTGACGGAAAAGTCATCAACTTTACAGAGACTTCAGCTGGTGGTGGCTATATCCGCGAGGGCGACAGCATGGGAGATGTTTACATCACTAAAGTGTTGAAACGCGATGCAACAGGTGCCATTGCTGTTGGTGCAGATGGTAGTCTGTCTTCAATGGACCTTCCAAATGGAGAACGTTTGAGGATTGGCAATACCAACCCTGACTTTAATATGGGTTGGAGAAACAGTGTTTCATGGAAAGGTTTGAACCTTTCATTCTTGATTAACGCACGCTTTGGTGGTATTGTTACTTCTGCTACACAAGCCGTTCTCGACCAGTTTGGAGTATCACAAGCTACTGCTGATGCTCGCGACCGTGGTTATGTAGAAGTTGCTGGCGGCGTAAAAGTTGACCCACAGAAATATTATGAGGTTGTTGCTAATCAGCAATTGATGGGTTACTATTATTATAATGCAACGAATGTACGCTTACAAAACATCAGCCTTAGCTACACCTTGCCTCGTACCTTGCTTGGACAAGGCTGGCCAAGTGTTACCGTTGGTTTCATCGCTAACAACCTTTGGATGATTTACAACAAGGCTCCATTCGACCCAGAAATTGCATCTTCAACAGGAACCTATGGTCAAGGAAGCGATTACTTTAGTGCACCAAGCTTGAGAAACCTTGGTTTCAGCTTGAAACTTAACTTCTAACAAACTTTGATTATGAAACGAAAAATCAATTCAATTCTATATGTATCGGCACTAACTACTATGCTTTTAAGTTCGTGCCAGGCAGACTTTGTTGAAATCAACCGCGATCATCGTCAGCCAACAGAGAAGCAATTGGAACAAGACAACCTCAATGTGGGTGGCTTTGTAACCTCATTTGAGAAGACAATCTTCCCTGTGGGATCATCTGGTACGAATTATGTTAACGACTATCAGATACCATATACCCTCGGCGGTGCATGCTGGATAGGCTATATGGCGCCAGCACAAAACAAGTGGGTAGGTAGAGGTTTCCCAAGCTTTGCTTTGAAACCATGGAGCCAATACACCTTTAATGTTATGGCAGGTAATGCTTTCCGCAATTGGCTTGATGTGAAAAAGCGCACCACAACAGACCCCGAAGGCTTCGCAGTTGCCCAAATTATAAAGGTAGCTGCAGTGCACAAGGCAGCTGACACGTATGGTCCTATTCCTTATTCTAAGGCAGGTCAGGAAGGTTCTACTGATGCTGAATACGATTCACAAGAGGATGTTTACAAGGCAATGCTAAAGGAATTGGACGAAGCCGTACACACTTTAGCTAATGGTGGCCATGATGTCTTCTCTAAATATGACATTATTTATGAAGGCAACTACACTAAATGGTGTAAGTTTGCGAACTCTTTGATGCTGCGTTTAGCTATGCGTATAGTCTATGCTAACCCCACATTGGCCAAGCAATATGCAGAAAAAGCCCTCACAAATCCTTATGGTGTGATTGAAAATACAAAAGAAGCTGCAAAATTATCTAAGGGCGCTGGCGTCTCACTCCGTAACCCTTTGGTGATTATCAATGGCAGTTATAACGATGTTCGCATGGGTGCTGAGATTTCATCTTACCTCAAAGGATATAATGATCCACGTATTGCCAGCTACTTTGTAAAGGCAAAAAATAATGGCATTGAAGACTATTATGCGGTCCGAACGAATATCCCAAGTATAGATGATTACTTGAATAAGGAGAAATCTTCATCCTTAAATGTAGAAGATGCAACACCTATTTATATTATGAAGGCTTCAGAAGTCTACTTCCTTCGTGCTGAAGGTGCTCTTCGCGGATGGAATATGGGAGGTGGAACAGCTCAGTCTTATTATGAGAAAGGAATCACAACTTCGTTTGAAGAAAATGATTTGAGCGCTTCACAAGCAGCAACATACATTGCAAATAGCACAAATGTACCTGCTAATTTCGTTGATGTGCTGCACGCAGAATACGATACTCCTGCTACGTCCACTATCACTATCAAGTGGGAAATTGGTGCAAGCAACTTCGAACGCAACCTTGAACGTATCATCACTCAAAAATACTTAGCGATCTATCCTGATGGACAAGAAGCATGGTCTGAGTATCGTCGTACAGGCTATCCTCACATTTTCCCAGCTGTATTGACAGCAACCGATTGCGATGTTGATGGTAATCTTCGTCCAACACGTATCCCATATTCTAACGATGAGTATGTAAAGAACTTGGAGAACGTAAAGAAAGCCGTTCAATTACTCAATGGTGCAGACAACGGTGCTACACGTGTTTGGTGGGATAAAAAGATTAAGTAACCTAAAAGAAAATTCAAATGAAGAAATATTTTATTTTCGGTTGTCTCGCATTATTGTTCACTGCAACAAGTTGTAGCGACTGGACTGAGGTAGAAAACAAGAATATTGATAAGCTATTGGCTAATGCAGATAGTGCTCAATCACGTGCGTATAAAGACTATTTAATCAATCTTCGCGCATATAAGAATACCGATCATCAAGTCACCTTCGGGTGGTTTGGTGGCTGGAATGGTGAGAGTCCGGCATCACGTTGCCTCTACAATCTGCCTGACAGCACAGACTTTGTTTCGTTGTGGGATGGCTTTTCAAACCTGACTGCAGCCCAACAAGCAGACTTGAAACGTGCAAAAGAGGAGAAAGGCATACGCGCTTTGGCTTGCGCTTTGCTTTTTGATATTGGTAAAGGCGTTACCCCTGCCCAACCAGAATCATCGAAAAAAGCCGGTGAGTCTTGGGAAACCTATAACAAAAAGTATTGGGGTTGGGTTGATGGTGATGAGCAAAAGATCAATGCTTCCATTGTAAAGTATGCCAATGCCATTTGTGATACCATCTACAAATATAACTTAGATGGCTTTGATCTCGATGCAGAGCCAAACATCCCTCAGCCTTTCCGCACGAATAAAGAAATGTGGAAGAATGACCGTATGAATCTCTTTATTCGCACAATGGGTAAGCGTATAGGCCCGAAAGCTGAGACAGAAGAAGGTCGTAAGAAACTTCTCGTCGTTGATGGTGAGCCTTATTGGTTCTCTGCTGATATGGCTTTATATTTCAACTACTATATTCTTCAAGCCTACAACTGCAGTTCTTATACAGACTTAGATAATCGTTTCTCTCAACTTGTACTTCAATTCTCTTCTAAACAAACCGAAGAAGAGATTGCCAAAAAGCTTATTGTAACTGAGAATTTCGAAGCCCATTCAGGTACAGGTGGCGTTACTTTCACAACACGTGATGGTCAATCTGTTCCTTCTTACCTTGGAATGGCTACATGGCAACCTTTGAATGGACGCAAGGGAGGTATCGGAAGCTACCATATGGAGAAGGATTATGCAGCCAATCCTGTATATAAATACCTGCGTAAAGGCATTCAGTTGATGAACCCAGCTGTAAAATAATAAAACACAAACAACATGAAACATATATTTAAGATCTTCGGAATCGCTTCAATAGCATGCCTTACTTGGTCGTGTTCCAATGTCGATTATGACAATGTAGGCGATGAGAATAAGTTACCTAATGCCGCATATATTGAAGGAGCTGATGTCACTCCACTAAGTAAACTCACAGTAGATGGCAATGGCGGCAAAGGCACTTTCACTGCTCGTGTGGCTAATAAGCTAAGCAATGAAGCTGTATTAAAGTTTGCAATCGATGAGCAAGCACTCGCTGATTACAATGCTGCCAATGGCACAAACTATAAACTCCTGCCGGCAAAATATTACAGCTTGTCTGCCGAAACGCTTACGATTGGCGCTGGTAACGTGGCAAATGGTGCGATAGACATCAATGTTAAGCCCCTCGGAAGCGACCTTGATGCCTCTACAAAATATGCAATCCCTGTGAAGTTAGTATCTACTGAGGGTGTGCGCCTATTGAGTTCAAGTGCAACAAAGATATTCGCCATCGACCGAGTACTTTATACTACCTCAATGCGTCAGCAAGGATTCTATCTTAAAACAACCTTCCCAACACCATACACGGGGTTGAAAGAATGGACAATGTCATACGCAATTAAACTTGATCGCAATAAAGATAACCAGGCAGTATTGTCACCTGACTTCTACTCTCGTGTCACTGCAGATGGTGCTTTGCAAATGAAGGTGGGTGAAACTGATGACCCTAAGGCTTTCGCCAAGACTAAATTGCAACCAGGAAAATGGTACTACATTGCATGGGTATATAACCGTCAACACGTAAAGTGCTATATTAATGGCGTCTTAGACAATGAGTTTGATGTGCCAAAGGTTGAGACTTTCACCAAGTTAAACATGAGTTGGGGTGCGTTTGAAGGCTATGTACGTGAGATTCGCCTTTACGACAAAGCACTTTCTGCTTTCCAAGTGATGGACAACTTATACATAGAGACTCCTGATAACCCTAATCTCTTGTTCTATGCTCCATTGAACAAAAAGGTCGGTGTTAAGGATGTATCGAAAAACCACTACCCTATCAAGGTTTATGTAGCTGGTACTAACGATACAGAATATAACCAAAACCTAATCAATTGGAATGATGAAAAGTTCCCGGAATAAGCTCATTATTAAACGAAATAATATGAAAAATAACATATATATTATCGCATTAGCACTCGCAGCTACAGCCTTCACGGGCTGTAGTCACGACTATAACTACGATGGTGAATACGATATAGCAGGTTATTTCCATGGTTCAGACCCACGCAACAACCTCATTAGCTTCGCTTCTACTACGCAGAAGTATGATAACGATTTTGCGGCTGGTATCTCTACAGGCCAAGATAGCCACACATTTACATTCACAGCAAACATCAGTCGCAATCTAAAGAATGCCACAACTGTACAGGTTGCCTTCGCTGCCGATGCTCCGTTGTTGACTACTACCTATAAGGATTACAAGGTAGCCACTGCTGATCAGGTGACACTCCCTAATAAAGGAATCTTTGAAATTAGCAAAGAGTTGACTCAACTCAACATCCCTATCACTGTGAATGGCCTCAAGAAGATGGATAGTCCCACAGTAGTTCCAGTACGCATCACACCGACAAACGATGAGTTAAAAAGCCCAACAGGAACTCATCAAGACTATGCCTACATTCTCATCAACCCAAAGGAGCAGTGGATAGTAGCCTTAGAAGGTGATGGAGCTTCGGTAAAGATGGCTTCATCTGGCAATACTTATTCCTCAACCAACACTCTCTATGTAGATTTTGCCATAGAGAAAGCAATCGATCAAGACTGCAAAGTAGGACTGGAACGCGACAATTCAATCTTCAAGAGCGATGGCAATAAGGAGTTAGCTCCTGAAGGTATTACTGTCACTACAAAGGAAAATGCCAAAGGACAGCAAGAAATTCAGGCTACAATAGAATTGCAACACGCTGAGAAATTCACCAAAGCAGGTGAATATGTGCTACCAATGCGCGCCATATTCTATGATAAAGAGGGTAAGAAACACTACATTTCAGGCGGAGAAATCCTGATTCCTATCAATGTAGTTGACATTGCTTTCGCTCATTCTTCAACCAGTCCATCTGGTACAGAGATTCCAAGTGAAGACTTCACCCTATCACTTTCAAATCCATTGCAATATGGTTCGATTGATAATCTCACTGATGGCGTAACCAATCAATATGGCTATATGCCTGAAGGAACAACCACCTTGTCTATTGATTTGAAACATGTCACAACCGTAAAAGGCTTAAAGATTGGTATGTATATCCTCACCGGATTCGAATATTACACAAAATCCGTTAAGATATTCGGTAGTACAGATGGTAAAAAGTGGTTACCATTGTCCGAAGAAATCAATTTCCAAGAACAGACATGGAATAATATCAACGCAACAAAGAACGTCAAGGTGCGTTATTTGAAGCTTGAGTTTAACGTACAAGATTACTTTGGTTCACTGAGTGAAATCAAGATTTTCAAATAGAAACAAGATGTAGGCATAGCCCTACACACTTGAAAATAAACGCTAATTCATAAGAGGACGCGTGAGACGATAAGTTTCATGCGCCCTCTTTTCGATTCAAAAAAGATAGAAAAACCTTAGCAACCTCCCTCTTTCAAGCCATGAAAGATATACTGATCTCAATCTAAACAAAAACAGAAAATCGCTGTAACTTTAATAGGTTACAACGATTTTCCAATGTAATTAAAAGCTCATCAACTCACATTAAGCATGCTTTTAGTGGAGCTGGTGGGATTCGAACCCACGTCCGCACAAGGAAACCATACGCTTTCTACACGTTTATTCCGGCCTTCTTTTTCGTGCCATAGCAAGACCCGGACCACCAACTATGACCTTATCCTCTAAAGTTTCACGCATGAAACGAGGCATTCAAGCGCTATTTCCGATTTACCTGCACCGCTAAACCCTTAGATTCGGAACAACATCCTTGGAGCGATGTCTCGTCGCATCACCTTGTAACGCGATAAAGCCAGTAATCTACTATGCTTCGATTAGGCAGCGAGAGCGTAATTGTTTTCGCCAATTAATTTTTTGACTACTCTGATTTAGGAGCGAATAATCGAGGCTCCGCGTGCTTACGTACCATTTCATCTCGCCGTCAAATCCAGTCAACCCCGAGATAAACTGCCTGAGTATATACAACAGGCAACTACGAAGATTTGTCTTTTCTGTTGGTATTTTCTCGCCTTAATGAACGAGAATGATTCTCACATACAGACAAACTCCGCTGCAAAAGTAAGTGATTTTGAGAGAAAAACAAAATAAATCGAAAGATTTTATCCTAAAAAGCTCTGTCTGCATCACAAAGAAAAGGGGATTATAAACAGCCATAACCTGATTGAACATACTCTATCTTTTGTGATTCTCTTTTGCACATCGCCTCGCCATCATCAGCAAAGCAAATTGCAAACTGCATCAAAACACCCCACAAAATGCCTCATTTCACGACACAATCTCCGTCACTTTACCGCGTGAAATCATGCACTTTACTTTCCCATGTGACTTACATCAAATCATCTCTCAAGCTTTTCGGGAAAACCGAGCGATAGGAAACCTCATTCAACCGAAAAATAACAGCGATGTTTCTTTTTTCATCTCGCACATTGATTCTCGTGCGTTGCGCCATGTTTTTGTTTGCTTTTCGAGCGCAATATATGCTGAAGTGGCTCACCATTTGCTTGCGCAGCCTGCCAATGTTGAATCTTGTAAAGAATCCGACCCACAGCTTTACGATAGTCAAAGGGATAGAACAGCGTCAAAACATACCAACGTTTATCCTTCCGAATATAATGAGAAGCAAACGCAATATCAGGCATATCTTGTAGCCGTCCGCGTTTAACAAAGTTGCATTCTCGATAGGTGTAGACACTCTCGGGCACCACTTTGCACTCCATAACGATATCAACGCCACTATGATATCCAAACTGCACGTGGCCGCATCCATAGCTTTCAACAAATTCTTGACGTAAAAACGAAGGATATTCAAATTGATAACCAAAGTCCGAGTCTGTGTAAACACTAAACTGTTCGAAGTCCATTCCCTCCTTGAATCGTTGTTGTGGCGCTCGCCGATCGGGCACAATGAGAAACATAACGCCACAACAAGCAGCGACAAACAACAATATAAAAAGCAATAGTTTCTTCATTTCAACATCCCTTCTGCTTGTCTTCATGCTGCAATTTCCCGTCCATCGCACAATAATTCATACTCCGATGCCATCTCCATACAATGTTCAACATCAGCAGCTTGCCATTATCGGCATTGCGAGCCCACATGCCTTTACGAATCAAAGCATTACATAAACGTGTATGAAAGTCCTTTGGATAAACCATAAAAGGACACAGAAAACTCAAGATAAAACTCCAATTTGCAACACGATAACTGCAAAATAAGTCTACAATCAACAAGATTTGTTTTTCCATCGGCTTGCATTTTATGATGCAAAGTTAGGCGGAGTGCACCATAAAACACAAAAAACAAGGCTGACATTTGTCTGACAACAGGCTGACAAAAGCGGTTACAGCAGAAATGAAACGCTGGAGACCTATCCCCTACTTCATTATTTCGAGCCGATAATCACGCCCACGTTCCGACGTGACTTTCAGTCTTCCTTCGGTTTCAAGCACAGGTTTGATGCGCTTGATAAGCGTATAAAGTGTGTCGCTTGCATCGGGTTTCTTCGGCCAAAGGGCTTCACAGATGTGTTGTTTCGTAAGCTGATGGCGTGGGTTTTGAAAGAACATGAGAAGCAAAGCATGTTGCATCGGAGTGAGTTTCACCGTTTGATGACTCAGCGTATAAAAGCGATTTTCGGTCTCAGAGAACATTAAATTTCCATAGACCTGCATGCCTTTGTGCTGACGTTTGAAGTAACCAATGGAGAAAAGTGCCCACAACAAGGCCACTGCAGAAAACGAAAGTGGTAGTCGCTGGTCGGAGAAGGCAAACACAGAAGCCATCGAACAATTGGCAAGTCCCTGAAACTCGATGTCTGCTTTCATCCCTTTCCTGCGCATAGGTTGGGTAGAAAGTCTGTTCTCTTCATCCCCTAAGGCATAACAAACGATAGAGTTTTTGCGCAAAGCAGCTATGCGAAGATAACTGCGATAGGCCTGAATCGTGTCTAAAGTGATAGCCTCATCATGTTTCTCTGCCAATGTTTGCCTCAATGCTTGATTCATATCGGCCACCATTTCACGTTCAGCACTGCGATAACTGTGCATGCTCGACAATGCTGCACAAGCCACAATGAACATAAAAACGACTAAAGAATGATATGCTTTCATATGTTCTTCTCCTTCTTAAAGCCTGTTGTCACGGCTTAAAATACGATTTCTTCTGTGCAAAAATAATGAAAAAACAGAAATAAACAAAGTGAAAATAAGATTTGTTTAAGGCTATATAGAAATATAATCGAAAGAAAACCTATACTCAAACGAGGGGAAATTTACAGAAATGAATAGCAAATTGGACTCTATTTTACAAAAAAATCCTAAAAAATGGGTATTGTTTTATCTATTTTTAAGTTCTACCTTTGCACCAATATAATTATAGTCATGAAAAAGAAATCAATTTTATTGTCCCTCGTGGCACTATGTGTATTGGCCTTGTTTTCTTGCAGCGAGAAAGACAATGCACCATCTTTTAGTTCGCAGGCATTGCAAAATGCTGAGTTAGTAAATGTTTTGAAAGCGAAGGGGTTCACCTTTAATGAGAAGGGACAACTGGAACTTAACGACTTAGCTCAAAACACCCAGTCACTTGATTTGAGTGGAACGAAGTTGAAAGACCTCACCGGGCTTGACGTGTTCCCCAATCTTCACGAGTTGAAACTCGCCAATAATGGCTATGGCCCCGTATTCGACTTTGACTCCATTCCATCGAAAGTCATCGCCGTTGATCTTACAGGTAATGAGATTTATGACTTCCATCATTTGGTGAAGGTGGATGTGGCTGAGAACGGAGAGGAAACTGTTACGCCCCAACATTCCATCAATAAGCTCTTGTTACCTGCCACAGCACGTTTCAACAGCCGTGATTTAGTACCTTTCTATCGTCACAACCAAAATGATATTGCGAGTGGAAAGGTTGAAATGAAGATGGTCGATGAGCACGGAAAGGTACAGCCTTATAACACATTGCGCACCATACCTGATGTAGCTGTCCTAAAATATATCAAGGAAACGTTCCCATCAATTATGGCTTCTGACGGACAGCATGTTGACTTGAGCAAGCATTTGAGTTTAGCCGACAAATCAAAAACGTTCTATTTGATTGCAGGAGCTACGATAGCGCAACAACCAACTTCAGTCGAAGGGATACAATATATTGTTTCCAATCCATCTTGGGAGGGCATAGATTGCAAAATTATACTCGAAGAAAAGTTGCCATTGCCTTATTTTTATGTGAGCAGTAAGCTACAGAAACTCTTTCTACAGAATGTAAAGACATCCATCATCAACACACAAGATGCACATGACTTGTACGAGATGGCTGTGAGAAAAGTTGATGGTCTGCGTGATATAGACCTTTCAGTAAGTACGCTGTTTGGCCAACGCGACAAGGATAAAGAAATGAGTGACATGGTAGGATCTCTTGTAGAGATTATAGACTGTCCGGATGTTGAAAATTTGAAGTTCCCTAATAAGACAGACTTACATGCTTTGCATCTGAGTGTCTTAGTCGCTCCAAAGCTAAGAGCCCTTGATTTTTCGAACTTTATAGGTATAAGTACCATTGAGTTAGGACGCTTAAATCCTGCTTGTAAATTAACCTATCCCACAACCTTGAAGCATTGGTATGATTATGGAGGTTATGTGCCAGATGCCGATTTGAATACGACTTTTGTGATTACTGAAGATGTTTTCAACCGACAGGAAACAAAAAGTTTCATCAAGAAGTTCTATTTAGACCGCACGCCACAGCGCCTTTCTGATTACGATGCCTTTTTGTATGGTGATTTGTTCAAACCTGAAATACGAGGGATTTTTTGGACACATGAAAAATATATCTCACAAATTAAGAAATAAAGACTAAGGAAATGAAACAGAAATTTTTCTCAATACTTATTATCTTTACATGTTTATTTGGTTTTATTGCTTCTGCAAATGCTGAAAATTATGTAGGAACGCTGTCAAATGTAACGATGAATGGTAAGCATTTTAATGATGTTGCCAATACGGTTTTTTCATTGACTGATAATGGAGATGGAACTTATCTGTTGCAAGGGGAAATCCAAAAAATAGGGAAAATGCCAGGAACAATCTCTATCAATGTTCCCGTGTATATCATAAATGGCACTATTTCTCCAACAGCTAAAAATAGAGAAGCGGGGATTCTGAAGACTGCTTTTATGAAACAAAAAATCAAATTGCGTAATATTTCAGGAAGTTTGCAAGGAGGGTTATTACATTTTGTTATCGAAACTTATGCGGGATGGGACATTTTTCCAATGTTCCCAGCTTCTGTGACTTTTGATGGAACGAAGTAATAAAGATATGAAAAGAGAATTTAAATGTCTATTGTGGGGCGGCCTATTCATAGCCGTCTTTACCCTAATGGGGTGCAGCAGTGACCACAATCTTGACGAACGGCCTGTAGATGAGAGTAGCATTGAGACTGCACATCAGATTCTTGATGGTGACATTGTTCTATCTACAAAAGCTACACTCAACGGCGATGACAAGACTTTGTTGCCCGAAGGCTGCCCCACAAAATTCAGATTTGCGTGGGAGGATGCTAAAACTTTACGCTTGCAGTTACTTAACTTCACCGTAGGCAATATGCCACTAAAGATTACTTTCACCAGCTTGTGCAAGTTTATGCAACTTAATTCATGGGAGAAAGACGAGTACAGTGGTGACGGATGGTTGAAATTTAAAGGAGTTGATGGCGTGGTTTCTGCCGATGATAAGGGTACGGGTGCTGTTTCAAAGGGTAGCGGCGCCAAGGTTGATGGTTATCTCAACGTGAAAACTCATCAGATAAACTTCATCGTTAACTACAACATGATGAATGTGCGTTCGGAGTGTTTCCTGCAAACCATTGATAAAAATCGCATCAAAACATACGATGAAGACTTTAAGAAATATGAAGAAGATTTGAAGAAATACAAGGAGGAACATGGTCTGTAGTGACCACATCTCTACATAATGACATGAAAGAAATGTGGGTAATGCATGTATTATCCACATTTCTTTTTGTATAGAAAAAGTGCACATGAGAAGAAAAAAACTATTCCTTACACTGCTTTTTTGCTTCAGCTTCATGACTTTATGGGCTCAGCAGCAAGTAAAATTCAAAGTAGAGGAACAAGGAACACAGCAACCTTTGGTAGGCATTTATATCTCGCTTACAACCAAAAACAGCACTAAAGCTGAATTTAATGCCGTGACCGATGCTACAGGAGAAGCCGTTTTCAACATTGAAAGGCGAGGTACTTACCACTATAAGACTACGGCTGTAGGCTATATTTCAGTCTCTGGAGATATACAACTGCCTCAGAACACTACAATAAATATTGTGATGCGGGAGGATGTTATGCACCTGAATGATGTTGTTGTAACAGGTTCCCGCACCGAACGTCCTATAAAACTGTCGGCCGTTACTACGCAAGTGCTGGGTGGAAAGGCCTTAGTGGATGCCGGATACAGCGACCTTCAGCATGCACTTCAGCAGGAAACACCTGGCATGAACATTCAAAAGGTGGGCTTTGGCAACGAGATTTCGATGCAAGGATTAGATGCCCGACACGTACTTTTCCTACAAGATGGCGAACGAATGACGGGAGAAATGGCGGGGAACCTTGACTATGAGCGTTTTAATCTGCACGCTATAGACCGTATAGAGATTGTAAAAGGTGCCAGCAGTACACTCTATGGGAGTCGTGCTTCAGGTGCAGTAATCAACCTTATCTCCAAGAAAGCCACGAAGCCGATAGACATTCAAGCAGGTTTTCGCTGGGGACAGATGAACCAACGTAATTACCAACAGCCCTCAAAGCATGACTTTCTTTACATGTTTGAGAAGAATAGCGACCGTCCAAACCTACAAGCATGGGTGTCTGCAGGAATGAATTACAAGAAAATTACTTCGCAGACAGACATTTGGTACAGTGAAAGTGATGCCTTTTATATGTATCAATCCAAACATGATAAAAAGGTATACACGCAAGAAGCCAATCCTTTCTTACCGCATGACATTATCTTAAACAGCGTAGCTGAGCGCTCTCCAATGGGTATCGAGGGTACGGAGCATGTGTCGTTGGCACAGAAATTCTATATCGACCCTATCAAGAACCTGTCTATTGAGACTTATGGTACATTGTTTTTCATGAATTCTTATGACCTGATTCAAGACATGACATTCACACAGAGCCGTGACTTTATGACGGGATTCAAAGCAAAATACGATGTAAAAGACTGGTTTTCTGTCCACTTAAGCATGCATGCAGACTTTTATGATCGCTTCAAAAGGCATGAAAGACTTGATGAACGCAAGAAGGTTTACAAGAGCTGTATCCTCGAACCACGCCTAACTGTCACGAGTAATTACTTCAATCACCACAGTCTTATCTTCGGAATAGAGCATACCAGCGATGAGTTGACGAGCGATCGCTTTGTGAATCGCAAAATGACAACACGTGCTTTGCACGAAACTGAATACTTCTTACAAGATGAATGGATACCCAATACACATTGGTTACTATCAACTGGTGTGCGCACAAACTTCTCAAAAGCTTTTGGTTTCATGTGGATGCCGAAGCTTGCCGCCAAGTATTCACTCAACAATCACTGGGCTTTTCGTGCCAATTACTCCATGGGCTACCGTGCACCGAGCATCAAAGAGCTGTTCTTTAACTGGGATCATTTAGGCATGTTTCAAATCCGCGGTAACGAAGAATTACGCCCGGAGAAGAACCATTATGTATCGGTGGGCACGGAATACAGCACTGATCGTTTCTTTATGAACGTGAATGCGTATGGAAACTTCTTCAGAAAGAAGATTGAAGGTATATGGCATATCTACGACATGCAATATAACTTTGAATATACAAATCTAAGAAATCAGCGCATGTTGGGCATTGAAGCAATTCTCAAATGGCATTTCGCGAAAGGCTTTACCCTTAACGGAACGTATAGCTATGTGAATGTAAGTAAGCAGCAAGGCATACAGGTAAACACCACATCTCCACATGCGGCAACTGGCAGTTTAGACTATACGCTCAACCAAAAGAATTATCGTTTGAAGAGCATTCTCAGTGCATCGCTCATGGGACAGAAACAGTTTGATGTGCAAGACCGCGTGTGGGTAGACGAACATCACAAGAGTTACGATGCCTATTTCCGCTGTACATTGCCTACGTATGTACTTTGTAATTTGGCCGTCGTGCAGACCTTCTACAATAAAGTAAAAGTAACCTTGGGCGTTGACAACCTATTCAACTACGTTCCTCACACCTTAGGATCGGGAATAACGATGTTCAATGTACCAGCAACATGCGGCACAAGAGGCTATATTCAAGTGGAATTCTTAGTCGATGACATTATTAAAACCTTGAAACATAAATAATGAGAACAACACTGTATATACTTTTAGGCGCACTCTTTACATTCACCTCATGTGTAAAATACGATGCCGAGCCTTTCACGGGGAAGACACTTCCCCGTGTCAGTGGTTATTCTACAGGTGTTACCAATGATTGGATTTATTTCAATCTACGTACAGGCGAGGTATTCAACAGCTATCAGCCAGGCAGTGACATCAAAGAAGGAGAACAGAGAAACCGTTTGGACTGGGATCTCGCTTTCTGTGGCTACCGTCTCAGAACGAATAGTGGAACTTCGGGAAACGGTCAAGGTGGGGCTGCCGATTTAGGCAGTGGAAACTATGAAAAATGGCAAACCGTTTCACAACTTCCCAACACCATCCAATGGGCTGTAGATGATCACACTGTATCAATTACCTATTCACGCAACGACTGGAATAAGTATCTCATTGCCAATCACCTTGATTTTAATGAGAATCCATGGTTTGATCCCAACCGGGGACCGGCCACAACAAAGACTGATGCCAATCCAGTACTGGCACGAGCCATGACGTTTACTGGGCCACCACCGGTATATTCGCCTTCTTTCCACACCTATGTTGTGCGCACCGCCGATGGCAAACGCTACTTCAAGCTGCAGATTATAAGTTGGTATAAAGGCGACATTGAGGTCGGAGATACAGGAGGTCAGATCAGTTATTACTGTGATGAATTAAAATAAAACAAGTTTTTCAAAGTAAAATAAATAGTAGATAACGAATAAAAAAAATGGGAAATAACAAGAAGTGGTATATCAAACAGACGCTCATCTCATTCTTAGTAGTACTCTTTGCCATGCCTTTGGGACACGGAGCCATGAAGTTAATGGAAAGATTCATGAATGAGGGAAGCCTGCATGTGGCTGGTTTCATGATTGGATTGACAGGACTTGTGATGGTGATTATCGGCGTCTTTGTGAAAGGCGACACCCGACAGACTTTATGGGGACTATTCGGTGGGCTCCTCTTCTGGACGGGATGGGTAGAGTTTCTCTTTATGTATTATGCGCGGCGCTACGGAGTCCAGCCTGAAATAGAATACGGGAAGACGGTCACACAACCTGAATATCTCATCCTCCCTGCATCGTTTGGCATGTGGATGATGACGATGGTGATGTATGTGTTCAGCACAAAGAATGGCTGTCTTTTCATCACGTGGGTGCAGAAAGTGTGCTTCCGTAGTCAGCGAAAAGCAATTGTCGTGCAGCCCATGACACGTCACACCTCAATCGTAACCTTCATGGAAACCAACATGATGCTGTGGGCTTCCTATCTCTTGTTGATGTTCTGTTACGACAAAAACTTCTTTGGTGATCATCATCCTGTTACGTTCTTGGTTGGCTTAGGCTGTCTTGTGGGGTCGCTGTTCATGTTAGAAAGGCAACTGCATATTGCTTCCTGGGGTGCCAATATCCGTATGGCAGTAGCCACAGTGATTGTGTTTTGGGTGCCCGTAGAGATACTTGGCCGCATCAATTTCTTCAAGGAGTTCTGGGTCGAGCCTGAAAAATACGCGCTCCCCATGCTGATTATCCTGACAGCTTTTGCGGTCTTGGGCGTTTATCTATGGCGAAAAGGCCGGGTGAAGCAATAACAACAGGACTTTTCCTCTACAGAAGTATCATAAAAAAGAAGTTTTCAAAGAAGAAAAAATCAGTGTAGTGCTATGAGATATATTGTTGCTATGGACTCTTTCAAAGGGAGTCTTACCTCTGAAGAAGCAGGAAAAGCGGTGGCCGATAATTTGAAAAGCCACGATGAAGAAGCAGAAATTAAAGTACTTTCGGTCTCAGATGGTGGCGAAGGTATGCTTGATGCATTCTGCAAAGCCACACATGCCACACGACTTTCTGTACCTACCCGTGATGCTTTAATGCGTCGGATTGAGGCACAATATGCCATAACTCCTGATGGAACTGCTATCATAGAAGTGGCTCAAGCCTGTGGACTCATGCACATAGAACACGAGCAACGCAACCCCATGCGCACCACTTCATATGGTGTGGGCTTGCTTGTTGCAGACGCTTTGCGCCATAATTGCCACAAGATGATTATCGGATTAGGAGGTAGCGCCACAAGCGATGCTGGCATAGGAATGCTTCGTGCGCTGATTGACACTTTTGCTCCAGAAGATCATTTTAATGCCATTCGCCCCTTATTTGATAATTGTGAGGTGATTTTGGCAAGCGATGTAACAAATCCTCTCTATGGAATCAATGGCGCAGCCCATGTCTTTGCGAACCAGAAAGGGGCTACTCCATCGATGATTGAGGCCTTAGATGCACGGGCTAAACAGTTTGCTTTGCACACAAAAAGAGCCATGGGGTTTGACAAAAGCATGCAGCCTGGAGCAGGAGCAGCAGGTGGTTTGGGCTATGCTTTCATGCAGTTTCTCAATGCAGAGATGCAATCGGGTGCCGAATTGCTTTTGCATTTATTCCAGTTTGATAAGCTGTTAGCCCATGCCGACATCGTCATTACAGGCGAAGGCAAGAGTGATCGTCAAACGCTGATGGGCAAACTACCGGCTGTCATCATGCAACACGCCCGCCAACATCACCTCCCCACCCTATTATTGTCTGGTCAGATTGAAGACCACGATAGTCTTATCACAGCCGGATTCAAAGCGGCCTGCGCCGTGACACCAAGCGATATGCCACTTGAAGAGGCAATGATTCCCGAGAAAGCTAAGGCCAACATTAGGGATTTTCCCCTCCCTATTTAGGGAAAATCCTTTCAAACGATGTTTTATTTGTTCTACTTTTGTATCGTGAAGATTAAGCGATGAGTGCTTCAATGCTCACAATTTATTCTGTAACAAATAAAAGATCGGAATATGAAAAAGTTTATATTAGCCCTCACAATGCTGTTCACACTAATGGTGTCGGCAAGCGCAATGAGTTACGAACAGGCTCGTCAGCAGGCGTTGTTCCTTACAGATAAGATGGCGTATGAACTGAATCTCACAGATGAACAGTATGAGGCTGCCTATGAAATCAACCTCGATTATCTGATGAGCATCAATGATTACAACGATGTTTACAATGTTTATTGGACACAACGCAACTTAGATTTAAGTTACATTCTACTTGATTGGCAATACAGAGCCTATTGTTCTGCCAACTATTTCTACCGCCCTTTGTATTGGGATGACGGCTATTGGAGGTTCAGAGTCTATGCCCGTTACCCCCACAGGGATTACTTTTACTTTGGTAGACCAAGCTTTTATGCAGTGTATAGAGGCGGACATAGCTGGCGAATTAATGGCGGAAGAAGTTGGTATCGCGGTAGAGATTTTGGCTTCAGAGAAGGCAGACGTTACATAGGAATGCGTGATAACTTCAACCAAGGCAACTATGGTCGTGGTTTCAGTAGCCGCAATTTCGACAACTATAACAATGATAATCGTGTGTTTGGAGGCTCACGCAACAGCCGACTCTATGGTAATGACGACCGAGATAGTAGGGCTTTTGGAAACAACGACAATTATAACTCACGCTACAATCGCCCATTTGACAATAGTCGTTCGCGCATATTCGGAGGTAGTGCAGCAACGGAGAGCCGCAGTAACAACACATTTAATAACCGACAAAGCAGCACTCGGTCTACTCTTCCGGCTGTTCCCGACCGTGCTTTCGGAGCAGATCGTGGCAGCATGAACCAGGAACCAAGCCGCATTTTCGACCGCTCAAACAGCGAACGCGCATTTGGTGGCAGTGCACCTACACGCTCATTTGGCGACAATGTGCCGTCACGCTCTTTCGGAAATAGCGCACCAAGCCGTTCGTTTGGAGGCGAAAGTGCTCCCACTCGCTCATTCGGTGGCGGCGGAACTACGCAAGGAAGTCATGGTGTTTTTGGCGGAAGACGATAAAAGAAGAAGCTAAGACCAACACATTCTAAATTATACAATATATACAATTCAATCAAATGGGATTATCAGAGGGCTTCAGCCCGACGATAATCCCATATTTCTTGGTCCACATTGGAAATCATTTTAGAACATCATAACTGATAAATTCTGACCTCAGCATTATCCATTTTCTGTATTTCTCCCATTGGTTTATGAAAATAAACACTTTGAATGGCTTTATTGATGATGCCATGTCCCACGGCAAGCACCGTCTTGTTGGGATATGAAGTGCGAAGAAACTCCAAGAATTTTAGTGCACGTTGTTTCAAGGCTTCAAGGCTTTCGACATTCTCAGGCCATGGTTTGTCCTTCAAATCAGGAATAAACTTCCCCGTGAAATCCCCCCAATCACGCTCCCGAAGCAAAGGAGTTGTTTCGACTTCTTTATGATGTGGCGCAGCAATAATCCTACATGTGTCGACTGAACGTTTCAAATCACTCGACACAAAGACATCTATCGGCTCATCTTTCAACTTGTCGCGCGTGGTCTCGGCTTGCTGAATACCGCGTTCATTGAGTTCACCTTGCAGATGCCCCTGCAGAATCTGTGCTGCATTATCAACCGTTTCACCATGCCGCACCAAATATAATGTTGTCATAACCAATTGATTTTTACTGCAAAAATACAAAAAAGAACAGACACATAGCAGTGAGTTCATAGTTTTTTCTTATCTTTGTCGTTGGATAATAAACAAGATATGAAAGTATTCAAGACCTCACTTTTCCGCGCCATTTGTGCGATTATTGTCGGCGCATTACTCATTAAATATCGCGAAGAAACCATGCAATGGCTAACCATCACCATTGGAGTTATCTTCTTTCTTTCGGGCGTTGTGTCGCTGGCTTCCTACTATTCGGCTCGCAAATCGGCTGGAGGTCCAGAGGTATACAACAGCAATGGTGAGTTGATTTCAGGCGGTCCACGCCCTGCTTTGCCTATCGTTGGCATAGGAAGTGTAATCCTTGGCGCTATCTTAGCCCTCATGCCAGACACCTTTATCAATGGACTCACCTATATTATTGCCGCACTTCTCATCGTGGGAGCTATCAGTCAATTCATCAATTTGGCTTCAGCGCGCAAGTATGCTGACATTGGTTTATACTATTGGTTGATGCCCTCTATCATCTTGTTAACAGGACTTGTGGCCATCATCTACCCCAAAGCAATCGCCTCTGCGCCTTTATTTGTCATTGGATGGTGCATGCTAATATACGGCGTTGTGGAGTGTATCAACAGCTTGAAGATACATTCTTGTCAGAAACAAATAAGCAAACAAGAGGCTGAAACGCCTGTAATTGAAGAACAAACGGAAACAAAAGACGAGCAACAACCTGCTGAATAAGCTCACAGAGTGCAAAGGCTCTGCACACGATATGGCGCAACCGAACAGCCAAGGTCTATAAGACAGGCTCTCGGTCTGCGCCATATCGCTTTTTCAGGGAGGTTTATTTTATGGATTATTGCTTTCCGGTTCTATGCACTTTGAATTGTCTTTACACCACCATTTTGTAAAATAAACAACCCGTTTTTTAACACTTCACCAGACGAGTAAATAGAAACGAAATAAGCGAAAAACACAAAACATTGTTCGATTACAAGTACTTTTCTCCCTCAAAATCCCTCTTTCAAAGTTCAATCTCAGTCATTTTACGCCTCTAAACCCATCATTTCATCACACAATCTGCTTGAAAAGACAGGGCGAAATGACACAGATTACACACTGAAACAACACAAATCATCGGCCTTTTTGCACCATCGAAGACACTAAAATCTAATAAATTTTATAATCATCTGACTGCCAACACTTTATCAACCCATGCAAAAACTCACGTACTTTCAACGAAAAGAAGTTGCGGTTTGAATATGCGCGTTATGCAAAGCCTATTGTAAAGATGTTTAATAGCATTCAACTTAGCATTGAAAGTCACTTTATCAAGGACAAACAATGAGGCAAAACGCAAGAAAAACAAACAGCTTTTCACTCGCTGGTAGAGGCAAAGTAGCTTCACTAAAAAGGGGCTTTATACACATCAAAAAGCTTTTTGTGCATATAATTTGGTCAATAACCAAAAATAATGTATCTTTGCGCGTACGCTAAAGTGAAACTATACACATACATTATATACATTCTATGAAATTGAAAATCGTTGTACTTGCCAAGCAAGTACCTGACACACGAAACGTAGGAAAAGACGCTATGACGGCTGAAGGCACAGTAAACCGCGCAGCACTCCCTGCAATTTTCAATCCGGAAGACCTGAATGCACTTGAACAGGCCTTACGAATCAAAGACCAAAATCCAGGTTCTACAGTTGGAATTCTAACGATGGGACCTCCCCGTGCAGGTGAGATTATCCGTCAAGGGCTATACCGCGGCGCTGACGAAGGTTGGCTTTTGACCGACCGAAAGAGTGCAGGCGCTGACACTTTAGCAACATCCTACTTCCTCGCTAAAGGCATAGAGAAGATTGGAAACGTTGATATTGTCATTGGAGGACGCCAAGCAATAGACGGTGATACGGCACAAGTTGGTCCGCAAGTAGCACAGAAACTCGGTTTGAACCAAGTGACTTATGCTGAAGAAGTGGTTAAGATTGAGGACGGAAAAGCAACCATTCGTCGTCACATTGATGGCGGTGTAGAGACTGTTGAGACTCCACTTCCAGTGTTGATTACCGTAAATGGTAGTGCTGCTCCAGCTCGTCCATGCAATGCAAAGCTTGTAATGAAATACAAATATGCAACTTGTCCGATGGAACGTAAAGGCGATGAACCTTGGAGTTCGCTTTATGAGACGCGCCCTTATCTGACACTTGGCCAGTGGAGTATAGCCGATTGTGGAGCTGACTACGGCCAATGTGGCTTGGCAGGGTCACCTACTAAAGTGAAGACGGGACAGAATATTGTGTTCCAAGCAAAGGAAAGTAAAACCTTAACAGGCAGTGACAACGATGTAGAAAGCTTGGTAAAGGAACTATTAAACGAAAAGATTATTGGCTAAAAACATAGGAATGGTTGGTTGAAGAACCTCAGTTTGTTGGACAAGCAAAGGTTGAATGAGCGGAAAAAACAAAGCCACGGGCAACCTTTTTGATTTATTCGAAATCCTAACAACATCTTCTTCATACCACAATCCTCATTCAAATTATGAACAACGTATTTGTATATTGCGAATTAGAAGAGACAACCGTTCAGGAAGTTTCACAGGAATTGCTCACTAAAGGTCGCAAACTTGCCAATAAACTTGGTGTAGACCTGCATGCAATTGTAGCCGGAAGTGGCATTAAAGGCAAGGTAGAAGATCAGATTTTACCTTATGGTGTGGACAAGTTATACGTCTTTGATGGAGACAAACTCTTTCCCTATACCTCAGCACCTCACACAGATATTCTCGTGAATCTCTTCAAAGAAGAGAAACCTCAGATATGTTTGCTTGGCGCAACAGTAATTGGTCGTGACCTCGGTCCACGCGTAAGTTCGTCTCTAACGTCTGGACTTACGGCCGATTGTACCCAACTTGAGATTGGAGATTACGACGAAAAGAAGACTGGAAAGCATTATGATAACTTGCTTTATCAAATCCGTCCCGCCTTCGGTGGTAACATTGTAGCGACCATTGTGAATCCCGATCATCGCCCACAAATGGCAACTGTGCGCTCAGGTGTAATGCAAAAAGCTCTTTATGAGGGTCAAAGTAAGGGCGAAGTAGTTTATCCTGACGTTGCAAAATATGTCCCAGAAGAAGATTATGTGGTTAAAGTCATCGACCGACACATAGAAGCTGCCAAGCACAATCTTAAGGGATCACCGATTGTTGTGGCTGGAGGTTACGGCGTAGGAAGCAAAGAAGGTTTCGATCTTCTATTCCAATTGGCGAAAGAACTCCATGGAGAAGTGGGCGCAAGTCGTGCAGCTGTTGATGCAGGATGGGTTGACCACGACCGCCAAATCGGTCAAACAGGCGTCACTGTTCATCCAAAAGTATATATCGCTTGTGGCATTTCTGGTCAAATTCAGCATATCGCCGGCATGCAAGATAGCGGCATTATCATCTCTATTAATAACGATCCTGATGCTCCTATCAATAAGATTGCCGACTATGTCATTACCGGTTCCGTTGAAGAAGTAGTGCCAAAGCTGATTAAGTACTATAAGCAGAACTCGAAATAAAGCCTCTCCCCCGGCCCCTCCCCAAGGGGAAGGGAGAGCCGCTCATTACTAAATGAAGACCTCTTCATTATGAATAGCGAAGCACATGGATAAGAAAACCGAATATATTTATCATACTTCATCGCCTGACCGATATGATATTCTCAAAGAGTTTGCTAAGGAAAAACGAAGGAATATGACCTATGCGGAGACACTTCTCTGGGCAAAACTCCGACTATTTACACAGCCAATACACTTCAGAAGACAACATATCATTGGCGATTTTATCGTTGATTTTGTATCCTTAGAGAAGCATCTTGTGATAGAAGTTGATGGAGAATATCACAATACTCCACAACAGTTGCTTGATGATCAGCTTCGAACAGAAAGCTTAAATCGGTTAGGTTTCCAGGTAATTCGCTTCTCCAACAACCAAGTTGTAACTCATATTGAAGATGTTATCCAATGTATTTATAAAATAATTAATAACAAATAAATCACTCATAGCCCCTCATCAAGAAATAAGAAAGAGCTTTCTTGAGCATCTTAACAGCTATACTCTCACGCAAAGAACAGCTATATAGAAGACTCAAAGAGGGCTCCCCTCTCCTTGGAGAGGGGCTGGGGGTGAGGCTTTCTTTATTATGTCAAACTATTACACCGACCATCCAGAGATAGGTTTTCATTTGAACCATCCTCTGATGAAACGCATTGTTGACCTCAAAGAGCGCGACTATGCAGACAAAGATGCTTTTGAAGACGCTCCCGTTAACTACGAGGATGCTCTCGAAAACTACAAACGTATGCTCGATATCACGGGAGATGTCGCTGCAAATATCATCGAACCAAATTCTGAAAGCGTAGACCTTGAAGGCCCACACTTGGAGAATGGCCGTATGCTTTATGCCAGTAAGACTGTTGAAAACATTGAAGCAACACGCCAAGCTGGCCTTTGGGGCATCTCCATGCCACGCCGATATGACGGTCTGAACATTCCAAACATCGTCTTCTCTATGGCTTCTGAGCTCATCGCTGCAGCCGATGCTGGTTTCCAAAACATTTGGTCTTTGCAGTCATGTATTGATACACTCTACGAGTTTGGTACGGAAGAACAACGCAAAAAGTATATTCCTCGCATCTCAGCTGGTGAGTCTATGTCGATGGACCTTACCGAACCAGACGCTGGTTCAGACCTTCAGCGCGTGATGTTAAAGGCTACTCAGGACGCAGATGGCACGTGGAGACTCAATGGAGTGAAACGTTTCATCACCAATGGAGACTCAGATATCCACCTTGTTTTGGCTCGTTCAGAGGAAGGTACACGCGATGGACGCGGACTTTCGATGTTTATCTATGACAAAAAAGACGGTGGTGTGACCGTGCGTCATATTGAAAATAAACTCGGAATCCATGGAAGTCCAACATGTGAACTTGTATATAAGAATGCAAAATGTGAGCTTTGTGGCGATCGTAAGTTAGGTTTGATCAAGTATGTCATGTCACTCATGAACGGCGCTCGACTCGGAATTGCCGCTCAAAGCGTTGGCGTTGAACAAGAAGCTTATAATGAAGCCCTCGCCTATGCTAAGGAACGTGCTCAGTTTGGCAAGAAGATTATCACCTTCCCTGCCGTATATGACATGCTCTCTCGCATGAAAGCAAAGCTTGATGCAGGTCGTTCGCTGCTCTACATGACGGCTCGTTACGTTGACATCTATAAGGCGCTTGAAGACATTTCACGTGAACGCAAGCTCACACCTGAGGAGCGTAAGGAGATGAAACAATACACTCGACTCGCTGATGCCTTTACACCGATTGCCAAAGGTATGAACTCCGAGTATGCAAACCAAAACGCTTATGATGCTATTTCCATTCATGGCGGTTCAGGTTTCATCATGGAATACAAGAGTCAACGCCTCTATCGAGACGCTCGAATCTTCTCTATTTATGAGGGAACAACCCAACTTCAGGTCGTTGCTGCAGTGCGTTATATCACCAACGGCACTTACCTTGCCATCATGAAAGAGATGCTTGAGACTCCCGTTAGCGACAACCTACAACCTCTAAAGGTGCGTATTGCAGAGTTAGTTGACCTGTATGAAGAGGCACTCAATAAGGTAAATAGTGATGAAAATCAGGAGCAACACGACTTCCTTGCACGTCGTTTATATGATATGACGGCTGAAATCATCATGTCATTACTGATTTGTATTGATGCAAGTAAGGCGCCAGAACTCTTCGAAAAGAGTGCAAATGTTTATGTACGCATGGCAGAAGAAGATGTCATTGGTAAGGCTGCATACATCAAAGCATTCAAGGCTGAAGACTTAAAGAACTTTGTTGCAGAAGAAACAACAGAAGAAACAGAAGCTTAATTGCTACTGATAATAAACAAAAGGCTACATCATGATGTGCATGATGTAGCCTTTTTTATTGCCATGATGTTCCATATAGTACGCTCAAATGGCACAAACAAGAGATTGCATCATTAGCTTTAACTATGCCTAATAACTTATTCTAAATTGCATGTAAATTCAAATCGTTTTGCCAGTTCTGCCAAACCACTCCGTAGACATACACACTTTACAACACATTGAGTCTCAAGTTATTATGAAAAATAACAGGACTTACACACGAAAGATTATTAAAAGTCGGCGTAATTCACATCATTTCATGCCACAATTCGCGTCACTTTATCGTATAAAATGAGGCAAATCGTGGCATGAAATGAATCAAATCATCGTGTAGACTACCTCAGATGAACGCACAAGGTAAATCAAACTGCATGAAAAAAGGTTGAAAGACATGGCCTTAAACAGCCATCGTCTTCCAACCTTTTATGGTTACTAATCGTAAGTTTCGATTAGATATTTGGATTCATTTCATTCCATTTGTCAACAGAAGGAACAATACCGAGCTCAACAATCTCGTCACGCATCTTGCAAAGATGCTCGTAAGACTTCTGCAAACCATCCATTTCTTCCTTCGTACCTGTAGGCTCTGTGAAGTGAACACCAGTCTTATCAATTGTTGTAGGCATAGCCATCATAACGTTCTTGAAGCCAAGCTTGTCGTTGCATACATAGCAACCAGCTGGCAAAGTGAACTTTTCGCCGCACATAGCAGCCTCAATCATCTTCACAGCATTATATGCAGGACTCTGGAAAGAGCTACGACCGCGGAGCTTAATGATGTTAGATCCGCCCTGAACTGTATGGTGTTTGATCTCTTCCCAACGTGTTTCAGAAAGATTCATCTCTGCCAATGGCTTACCATCTACCTTTACTTGAGAAGCGAATACAGCCATTTGCTCACCATGACCACCATAAGTGTGTGCGCCAGTAACCTTATCTTGCTGTACACCAAACTCCTCAGCGAGAGCCTGTTGCAAACGAGTTGAGTCGAGAGCAGCAAGAGATGTCAACTGATTTGGTTTCAAACCAGAGTGAATCAACGTTGTCAATGCAGTAACATCTGCTGGGTTAAAGATTACAACAACATGCTCTACGTTAGGACAATACTTCTTGATGTTATCACCAAACTCGGCAGCAATCTTGCAGTTTCCTTTCAAAAGGTCTTCACGAGTCATGCCTTCTTTACGAGGAGCACCACCAGATGAGATGATATACTTAGCGCCTGTGAAAGCCTTTTCAGGGTCAGTGGTGTAGCAAAGGTTAGCACCTGGGAATGCACATTGTGCCATTTCGTCGTATACTCCGTGTACACCTGGCTCGAAAATATCATAGAGACAGATGTTAGGAGTAAGCCCAAGCATCAACGCACTCTGTACCATGTTAGAACCAATCATACCGCCTGCACCAACGATAACAAGCTTGTCATTCGATAAATACTTCATAATTGTAATAAATATTGTTTTGTTTAGAAATCTAATTTCTATTGATTTTACGACCACAAAGTTAGTAAAAATCCAAAGATATAATGTACTTTTTGAAGATATTATTTGTTGTTTAATCTTAAAAAACATATCTTTGTCATGTCGATTTAGCAAAACTAAGGATATGAAAACAATTGACCAACGACTTGAAGCTTTACGCGATGTCATGCGAAGTGAACATCTTAGTGCATTCATCTTTCCCAGTACAGACGCCCACAACAGTGAATATGTGGCGCCACATTGGCAAAGTCGCGAATGGATTTCTGGGTTTAATGGCTCTGCTGGCACGGCAGTCGTGACATTGACCGGGGCAGCTTTGTGGACAGACTCTCGCTATTTCTTAGCCGCCGAGCAACAACTTGCGGGTACAGAATATGAACTTATGAAGCTCAAAGTTGCTGGAACACCAACAGTTTCTGAATGGATTGCGCAACAATGTGAAGCAGGAAGTGAAGTGGGAATTGATGGAACGGTGAGTAGTTTCGCGGAAACGGAGGTCCTTAAAGCCGAACTTCGGCAGCAAGGAGGAATGACATTGCGCCTTAACCTCGACCCTTTGGCGCGTATTTGGGATAATCGTCCCCCTATTCCTCAACATAAAATAGAACTTCATCCACTTGAATATGCAGGGGAAACTACGGCTTCCAAACTGGGAAGAATACGTGAAAGCTTGCGACAAAATCATTGTGATGGCATGCTGATATCAGCCTTAGACAACATTGCATGGACGCTAAACCTTCGTGGAACAGACGTGCATTGCAACCCAGTTTTTGTGGCTTATCTCCTTATTGAGCATGAAAAAACGATATTATTTGTTAATAAAGATAAGCTCACAACAGATGTTTCAGCCTATCTATCAGCGCTTTCGATTAAACTACTTCCATATAACGAAGTTGGGAAATACCTCAAACGCGATTACTTTGCCTATAATATCATGCTTGATTCTCACGATACAAGTAGTTATTTAGTGGCTTGTGCGAAAGCAGGAAGAGTTTCAGTTGTGTTGAAGACTTCACCCATTCCAGCAATGAAAGCCATAAAAAACAAGACGGAAATTGAAGGATTTCGTAATGCCATGAAACGTGATGGCATTGCCATGGTAAGGTTCCTTAAATGGCTGATTCCTGCGGTTGAAGAAGGTAATGAGACTGAAATGTCGCTGGATAAGAAATTAACAGACCTCAGAAGAGAGCAGCCTTTGTATCGTGGTTTGTCATTCGACACTATAGTAGGTTATGAACATCATGGTGCAATTGTACATTATGAGGCGAACGAAGCTACAGATATTGCCATTGAACCTCATGGACTTGTGCTCATTGATAGTGGTGCTCAATATCAAGATGGCACAACGGATATCACACGAACGATAGCGCTTGGGCCTATCACTGAACTTCAAAAACGTATATATACCTTAGTATTAAAGGGGCACATTCAACTCGAAATGGCTCGCTTTCCCGATGGAATCAGTGGCACACAACTTGATGTTTTAGCACGTGAACCACTATGGCGTGCAGGCTATAACTACTTACATGGCACTGGACATGGTGTCGGTTCATATCTCAATGTGCATGAAGGTCCGCAACAGATTCGCATGGAATACATGCCCGCCCCATTGCATTCAGGTATGACAGTGACGGATGAACCAGGCTTATATTTGGCAGAACGCTTCGGTGTTCGTATTGAAAACACCTTGTTAATCACAGCAGATTGTGAGACAGAATTTGGCAAATTCCTGCGTATGGAATCACTAACGCTCTGCCCTATTGATACAAAACCCATCATTATTTCTATGCTCTCAGACGAAGACATCAATTGGTTGAACAATTATCATGCGGAAGTTTATGAAACGCTTTCACCCGAATTAAACGATGAAGAACGTGAATGGTTGAGACAAGCAACGCGACCTATTGAACGCGAAAAAGCCTAACCATGATAGATTTTGCTTCCTTTCAGGTTTGAAATAAATTGAAAACGCAAGATAACTTGCTTTATTCTTAAATTTTGTAAAATAAGAACGACTAAATTTGCAGCGTTAAAATAAATTATCTACTTTTGCATCCGCCTTACAAGTTAAGGGCGTTTAGCTCAGCTGGTTTAGAGCATCTGCCTTACAAGCAGAGGGTCG
>OBLF01000142.1_pt1 | contig 91903 bp, 99 predicted proteins | sample 1519231 | NCBI WGS metagenome assembly OBLF01 (sample SAMEA2602895, study PRJEB22501) | metagenome
AAAAGAAGAACAATCTCAGTAAATAAAGTATTCAATTAGATTTATGAAATACAAAGCCCCTCACAATTGTGAGGGGCTATTTGTATATATAATCATTTTCTGTTTTTCTTTAAACAGTTTTTGTCAAATTCAGGGTTAAAGGCATAGAAGTTTTTACAGTCAAGTCGGTCAGTTAGTATTCGTAAGTTTTCACCAAATCGCTGATAGTGTACAACCTCTCTTTCTCGTAAGAACCTAATCGGGTCAATAACATCCGGGTCATCACAAAATCTTAGTATGTTGTCATATGTTGACCTAGCCTTTTGCTCTGCTGCCATATCTTCATGCAAGTCGGTTATTGCGTCACCTTTTACTTGCATTGACGCTGTTGTATATGGTGTACCATTTGCGTCACAAGGATAAACACCGGTTGTATGGTCAACAAAATAAGCATCAAATCCAGCATCTTTTAATTGGTCTTCTGTTAAGTCTTTAGTTAGCTGATAAACAATAGTGCCTATCATTTCAAGGTGACCAAGTTCTTCTGTACCTATGTCGGTAAGTGTTGCTTGAAGTTCAGGGAACGGCATTGTGTACCTCTGACTTAAATATCTAAGTGATGCACCAAGCTCACCATCAGGTCCCCCATACCCAAAAAGTTATAATTCAAAAACAGAAAAATAACTCAACAGAAGATAGGGAACGATTGAAGATGATTTTATCAATAAAAGTGCATAGCAATGCGTTTTTTTCCACTTCAGGAGTTGACTTGCTTTTAAGAGTAGAGATAATTTCTTTTCTTCTGCTCATTAGCTTTTTCTTCGCTAAAAGGTGGTCTGGCTTAGGCTCTGGTGGTTTATTTTGCTTTTGTAATGAATGTACCTTGCTTTCAATTAACTCTTTCCTCTGCTTAAATTCAGCAAGGTTATAAACACCTTCTTCATAAGCCTCTTTAATTCTTCTTAACTTTGTATTTTCCTTTTCTATCATAAAATCAATGTTCAGTTCTTGTGGTTCTTCATGTGGTTGTTCTTTGGGCTTTAGCTGAAAGTCACCACTCTTTAAAGTATCATCAATAGCATTAATAACAACCTCATTTAGTTTATTAAGTTGAATGTAGTGTGATACCTTACAAGTGCCATGTGCGTAATTTATGCACTGTAAACCATTGCAAGACATAGACATTGTAGCACCACAGTTAGAACACTTAACAAGACCTTTTAGCATATATTCCTTGCCATTCTGCCTGTCAGTAATGTAAGGTCTGTATTTTGCTTTGTTTTCGTCTAACTTCTTCTGAACCTTATCAAATAGGTCAGTATCTATAATAGGCTGATGAATACCATCAACAATCATAATATCTTTATCATCATAATTTCTCCTGGTTCTTCGCTTAGGGTTCCAACGAATTTTGCCTATGTAAACCGGATTACGCAAAATGTATTCAATGGTTCTGTTTTCCCAGTTATTACCTCTAGTTGTCTTAATGCCTAGGTCATTCAGTTCATTGGCTATTGCTCTGCATCCAACACCATTAAGATACTTGATGAAAATTCTTTGAACAATAGGAGCATTGATAGGGCTGACCTGATACTTCTTGTCAACAATATCGTATCCAAATGCCGGTATAGATACTGCACCACCTCTGCTGACCTTTTCTGTCATTCCTCGTTTAACTTCTGTGGATAGATTAATAGAGTAGTATTCATCAAACCATTCAATAATTCTCTCTATCAGACTACCAAAAGGACCATCTATAATAGGCTCTGATGTGCTGATAACATCAATGCCACGCTTTTTTAACATACCCTTATAGAAAATAGCCTCTTCCTGATTTCTTGCAAATCGGCTAAACTTCCACACCATAATTGCAGAGAATGGGGAAGGGGTTTGTTTAGCAACTGCTATCATGTGGTTAAATTCAGGTCGTTTACTAGCCTTTCTACCGGAAATACCGTCATCACGAAAAATATATTCTTTAGGTATCAAATAGCCTTTTTGTTTTGCAAATTCTCTAACAACTTTAATTTGGCTATCCGGTGAAAGCTCTGTCTGATCATCTGTGCTAACTCTGATGTAAGCAGCTGCAATTTTTAAATCATCCATTTATTTTGCTCCTTTCTTATCTAAAAAAGGGTGCAAAAATCCCTTGTAAATTATATTGAAAAATTTACAAGGGTATGATACAATATTACTTGCTAAGTGTTAGTATCATTGCACCCTGTGTAATGATTATCGTCCTTTGGTATTGCCGTACCAGAGGGCGATTTTTTATTATAAATTAAGTGCGTTCTTATAACTCACAATCCATTGTGGTTTATAACCGTTTGAATATTGGAATTTATTATTTTTGATTTCGGCTACTTTTACAAAACCGTTTTCGTTATCATAAAAGATAACTTCATCACAAAGTGGAAGTACAGAGCCAAGTGACTTAATTCTTCTGTCAAATCTGCGTTTAACATCATCAGAAGGAATGTTGTGACCACCCTTTCTAACTCTGTTAGCAATACGATTTATGCTTTCTTCCATTGAATTAAGACCAACATAGTACATTGTAACATAGTAGCCTTGCTTTCTAGCTTGTTTAATGGTTCGTACAGTTCTATGACCGGCAAGAGTAGTTTCTTGTGTGAAAGAAATATTGTTATCTAGGCAGTAGTCTATTTCTTCTATTGCCTTTTTACCTGCCTTAATGTTATCAAAGTTGTTTTCCTTTGCAATAACATCTGCATCTATAATGTGACCTAGAAGAACATTCTGACCTTCTAGTACACCTCTTAAACTTGACTTACCTGTACCATCTAAACCGGCTACTAAAAAGCACTGGCTCATTTTATCACCTTGTTTAACTTAGTAATATATCGTTATTAAGTATTGACATAATATGCCAAAATATATTATAATCATACTGAAAGTGAAACAACCACTCTTTACTTTCTATAAGCACTATCTTGTTCCCAGCAAGGTAGTGCTTTTTCTTTTATTATACCCTCAAGTACCAAAACGGTAGTTGAGGTTCTTTTTTTATTCTATATTATTAACTACATTGTAGTACATTTCCATAGCTTTTTGCATAAGGCCCTCAGATACTTCAAACAGTTCTGCAAGTTCCCAACACTGTGTAATACCACTGTTTATAGCCTCAGTAAATTCATCAAGTGGTACAAGTGTTATAATAGTTTCTTTCCAAGCTCTTTTTTCTTGCTTTTCCTTAATGTCGAAAGGGGAATGTAAATTATAGAAACTACCTGTTTTAATGTGTGCACATTCGTGATATGCAACTTCTTTTTCTTCTATTTCATTTTCAATTTTATCTGTATCAATAGCAATACTTCCATCCGGCAAGGCTATTCCTTTAGCGTTACTTTCCATAGGAAAGTAGTACACATCAATACCATTCCTGTCTATTTCTCTATATACCTCAGTAAGTGTCATATTATCCCTTTATTCGTTATTCTTTTCCTGTGACTTTCTAAACTTAATAAAATTGATAACATCCTTAACTACTTCATCAGATTCACCCTCTAACTCCTGATATGCAGCATATTGAATACTGCTGGTGTCTATTGTAGGTTGTGAAGTAGTATCGTCGGTATTGTCATCACCAGTGATTAAGATAACAGGATTTAGCTTTAATGCTTTAGCTAATAAAGCAATCTTATCTCTTTTCATATTGGAGATGTAACCATCTTCCCATTTTTTTACTGTACTTTTACTTACCCCAACGATTTTGCCAACTTCTTCAAGAGTAAGTCCTAGTTCTTTTCTTCTATCACTTATTAATTTACTTATTTCCATAGTCATTTACCTTTACCATATTTAAATATGTCATCTGACAATTTGATTATATAATAGAAGTTTCAAAAAAGCAACTATTTTTTCAAAAATTAATAAAAAAGTTTCCTTTAGGGGTTGACAAGGCAATTTATTTTGATATAATAAAAGTATCCTAAAGGAAACAGAAAGGAGCGTGACACAATGAACATAGCAAACTTGAAAGCAGAAATTGCTAGAAAGAATTTATCTGTTCCTCAGTTGGCAAAGCTTATTAATATGGATAAAAAGACTATGTATTCTCGTATTAATGGGCATACCGACTTCAAACAGTCAGAAATTGCCTTAATTTCAAAGGTTCTTGAATTAAATCAAGATGAAATTATGTCAATTTTTTTTGCTGATATGGTTTCCTAAAAGAAACATTGTTATCGACTTTATAATTACCCACAAGTAATTATACCAAATCAACTGTCCCATAATTGGGACTTATGAAAGTAGGTGAGAAAATTGGATACATCATTCGTTATTGATGAAAACAAGCATTGTTTTCTTAATGGTCAAGAACTTAGGAATGTTATAAATGCAGATATAAAAAACATCAACGCTACTGAAATGACAGAAGTAGTGCTTACTGTTTTAGTAAAAAGCGTTGATGTTAAATATAGGTGCATTAAATAAATTTTGAAACTAAGTCAATTACATCAAGTAAACCATTTTTAAAACGATTTTCCATATAAATGATTGCTTGATTTGTAATTTCAAAATTCCCTGTTATAAAAATTCGTATAAAATTCTTTTGACCAAGTTCGAGAAATGTTGTTGTAACATCATCAGGGTGCCATTTGGATAGTAATTTATCAGACTTGTAAAAGTCTTCTTCAAAGTCATTAGATGAAGTTTTAGACATTCCATTTTTAATTCTTTCTAGGTACATCTTATATATGATGCAGATCATTTTATCAGCGTCCCTAGTAAGTTCGGGCATAATCATACTTTTAACCTCCTTTCAAACTAATTATAGCATTTGAAAGGATACAAGACAAATGAAAATAGGTGAGGAATAAATAAAATGGAGAAAAAGCCTGTATTTACAGAGATAAGTGGTACAGAAGTTGATGCACTTTTATATACTGCAATGTTTAATGAAGTGAACAGACTTGAAGATTGCAAAAATAAAAAAGAGCGTCAAAGAATTAGAGATTTTATCCTATCAGCTTATCGAGATTTGAGAATAGCATAGTGGAATATTAAAAGCAATAAAGAAAGTAGGTGAGTTTTTGGAGAAAAGTAGGGTTGCCAGAGATTTCCTTATAAGACTAAGGCTTATAGAAAGAGAACTACCAAAGGACAGAAATACTCCGGAGGGGCTCCATAACATTAAGTATTATGTTCAATATGTTTCTTTAGATGGTTTTATTCTAAAGGAAAGAGAGGCTGATAGTTTTGATTTGAATGACTTTTTCAGATATGTAAAGAAAGTAGGTGAAATAAATGGTAGATAACAAAGGTGCAATCGTTCTATTTGCTGACAGAAAGTCAGTACCGGGTTCAAATGTAGTATCAGCTTGTGTATCTGATGAAACACAGAAGACACTTGAAGAGCTATGCGAAAAGACAGGCAAGAAGATGTCAAGCCTAGTAAGAACCCTTATTGAAGATAGCCTTGAACTAGTCAAGGTTGTTGAGGCATAGGACAATCAAGGCACAACATAACTTTTAGTGAGGTGATGAAATGGCAAAAGAGTTAGCTTATAGGGTATGGGTTAATGATGGTGGCAAACAAGTGTTGTGGGCAGAAAAGGACCACAACGGCAACAAGACCAATCATCTGACCAAAGAACAAGAACAACACTACATAAGTGGCATATGTTCAAGAATAAGTCAGGGTATGACTGACTATGTGAATAACCATCCTGATTCAGCACTACTGAATTAGGCAAAAGAAAGGAAGTGTAAACCAATGGGAAGTTTCACTATTGCAGTTATCATTCTAGCATTTGTACTTCTAGTCCTAGGTGTTATAGGTTGTCTGAATAAGGCACATACTGACAACACAAAGTGGCTACAGAATAGCTGGAACGAAGTGATGAATGAGCAAAGGCACTTGCTAGAAATGATTAGAGAAAATCAGAATCAGATAGCAAGACTGCTGAGAAAGTTGGAGGAAAAGGATAATGAAAGAAAAGATTAAAGCAGTAGGACTGGCAGTAACAATAGTGGTTACAATAATTGTTTCCTTAGTGCTACATATCAATTTACTATCAAAGTATGGTGGTTTCTTACTTCTTCCATTCTTGTATTTTGGACTTGTGTATATCCTACCACGCATATTGTCTGATATTTTAGCAGACTTCAAAGTTGCATACAGTAGGGAGAACCTCTGTATAACTAAAGACGATTATCAGACAAAGTGTTTTGAAGAGGCAACAGGTAGGAAGATAGAAGAAATTGAACACATTGTTGAGGGTGAAGAAGTATGATTGACTATAATGTAACATTTGAATATTTGCACGGGTTTAATCGAATGTGCAACAGCTTACAAAAAGAAAATTGTACCGGATGCCGTTTTTTTGAAGAAAGCAAATGTGCATATGGAAATCACAGAAGAATTGACCCACGGGGATGTATAAGGACAGTGAGAGAATGGTGCAACAAACACCCAGAACAAACATTATTATCTGTCTTTAATAGCCGTTATCCACAAGCCACAAAGGGGGAAAATGGTATTCCACATATTTGTCTTGCTAAGTTGGGAAAGGTCAATAATTGTAATGAATTATTTAACCCAAGTTCAAAAAGGTGCGAAGAGTGCTGGAACACACCTTTAGAGTAAAAGGAGAGGTGAAATATTGTTGATTTATGCAAAAAACAAAAGAAAAAGCCACTAAGAAATTGCAGTTTCTTAGTGACCTGAAAGGTGTTCCTATAACGGAACATATTAAAGTAAACTAATTTCATTTTAAAATACTGAAATTAAAAAGTCAAGAGGAAAGTAAAGATGGGAAAGAACTTGTTAGATGAAAATTTAAAGAGAGAAAGAGATAAAAAAATCTCCGACTTTATTGTTAAACAAAAACAACCATATTGGTTCAAAAAGAAGTATGCAACTATTAGAGCCAAAGAATTCTATGATGAGGCAACTTCAAGGGGATACAATGTTCATGTTTCAGTTGGTGGACTTGATAGTATTACTCTTTTTATGTTTTTGAGAAGTATAGGTATTGATGCAGTAGGTATTTCAGTAAGCAATCTTGAAGATGTAACAATTCAAAGGGTGCATAAGCAACTAGGTATTACTAGAATACCACCACTTAAAGACAAGAACGGAAAGCCTTACAACAAAACTAGGATTATTCAGGAGTTTGGCTTTCCAGTTCTTAGCAAGGAAATAGCATCAAAAATTGAGCTGTTACAAAATCAAACAGAAAAGAGTAAGACTGTCAGACACGCTATTATTACAGGCGAAACTGGTGAATATGGTGGTTTTCAAAAACATAGCAGAATGAAATTACCAAAGAAATATTTACAGCTTTTTGCAGGATATGAAAACGAAAATGAAGGTGTTGACTATCAAATAGCACCATTTAAAGTGTCTAGCAAATGTTGTAAATATTTAAAGGAAAAGCCTTGCAATGATTGGGCAAAGGAACATAACAGTGTGCCTTATTTAGGATTAATGGCTAGTGAAGGTGGCAGAAGGCAGAAAAGTCTTATGATCAATGGTTGTAATTACTTTGGTAAGTCAACTATTAGAAGTTGCCCATTTGCAATTTTTAATAGACAAGACTTACTACAGCTAGCAATAGAATTAAAAGTACCAGTGCCAGAAATCTATGGAACTATTGAAAAAGATTCTAACGGTAATCTATATACAACCAAAGCACAAAGAACAGGTTGCTCAATGTGTGGCTTTGGTATTCAACTAGAAAAGAGACCACACAGATTTGATATACTACACGAAACAAATATGAAGGAGTGGGACTATTGGATGAATAAGTGCTGTGTTGATGAACAAGGCAATAAATATGGTTGGGGTAAAGTTCTTGAATATATAGGGATCAGTTGGAATTGGAATGGTAATAAAATGGTTGACCTTGATGGTCAAATGAAAATTTTTTAAACGAAAGGAGAGTAAAAGTAATGGAAATTACAGTAAAGATACAAGCTGATGAACTAGCAGGAGCTATCAATAACCTTGCCGAGGCATTACTTGTAGATAACAACAATCTTGCTGAATCTATCAACAACCTTGCTTTATCAGTAGGTCCGATAGAGGCAGTTAAGGCAGAACCTAAGAAGGTAGCAAGAGGATCACAGAAAGTTGAGGACAAGCCAAAGCCGGTTGAACCACCAAAGGCAGAACCAAAAGAAGAGCCAAAGGCAGAAAAGGACGAACCTCAATACAAGATTGAGGACATCAGAACTGCTTTTGCAACCTTTGCAAAGGCTAAAGGCAAGGACAAGGCTAAGGAGATTTTAGCACAGTTTAACGCACACAAAGTCACAGAACTAAAAGAAGATGACTACAACGCAGTTATGAAAGTATTGGAGGGATAAAAATGCCGGAAGTACACGCAAGGCTTTCAGCCTCAGGCAGTAAGAAGTGGCTGAACTGTCCCGGTTCAATTCAGATGGAATCAGAGTTTCCTGACAAAACATCAGCTTTTGCAGAAGAAGGCACTAATGCTCATTCTCTAGGTGAGGCAAAGCTAAGACTGTCACTTAATCAGTACAACAGAGTTAAGTACCACAATGCTATCAAGAACCTTGAAATAACAGAGGATATGGACGATTACACAGACAGTTACAAGGACTTTGTAATTGAAAGGTTTAACGAGGCAAAAGGAAAGACACCTGATGCACAAATCTATATTGAAAAGCAACTTGACTTTTCTCTGTGGGTTCCTGAAGGCTTTGGTACAGGTGACGCAGTAATTATTGGTGACGGTACACTTGAAATTATTGATTTAAAGTATGGTACAGGTGTAAGGGTGTCAGCTAAGGACAATTCACAAATGCGACTTTATGCACTGGGTGCAGTTAGTGCCTTTGACTTTCTCTATGATATTAAGCAAATCAGAATGACTATATATCAGCCTAGAATTGACAATATCAGCACAGAAACTATTAGCTTTGAATGTTTAATGGCTTGGGGTGAAGAAGTCAAGACAAGGGCAGAGAGAGCCAATAACGATAATGTAACGGAGTGTGTTGCAGGTCCTCATTGTGATTCAGGTTTTTGCAAGGCTAGAGCAGTATGCAGAGCATATAACGAAGAAAGACAAAGACTTGCAATGTATGACTTCAAAAGACCTGCAAAGCTTACTATTGAAGAAATAGCAGATATTATTGACCAAGCAGACAAAATCAGCAAATGGGTAAAGACAGTTAGTGACTATGCCCTAGATCAAGCACTTAACCATGGTGTAGAAATACCCGGTTTTAAATTAGTAGAGGGCAGAAGTATTCGTAAATACTCAAAGTCTGATGAAGAAATAGGCAACCACCTAATGAGCCTAGGATACCAAGAAAGCGACATTTTCAATAAGTCAATAAAGACTATATCTAATATGGAAAAGCTACTGGGCAAAAAAGGTTTTAATGAAATTTTAGGTGACTATGTTGTAAAGCCACAGGGCAAACCTACCCTTGTACATAGTGACGACAAAAGACCGGCTATAAACTCAACTGCAAACGCAGTAGAAGATTTTAAGAATATAACAAACAAAGGAGAATAAAATAATGGCTAACAATAACGAAACAAAGGTAATCACAGGTAAGGTAAGATTTTCATACGCAAATGTTTTTGAACCAAAGAGCATTAATGAAGGTGAAGAAAAGTACAGTTGTTCAATCCTTATTGATAAGGATGACACAAAGACAATCAATAGCATTAAGAAGGCTATTGAAAGTGCTAAGAAAGCAGGTGTTTCAAAGTTTGGTGGCAAAATTCCTGTCAAGCTAAAAGAGCCACTAAGAGATGGTGACGAAGAAAGAGAGGATGATGAGAACTACAAGGGTAAGTACTTTGTCAATGCTAACGCAAAGACAAAGCCGGGACTTGTTGACAGTAAGGGCAGACCTATTATTGACCCAACAGAATTCTACAGTGGTTGTTATGGTTACGCATCCATTACTTTCTATGCCTTTAATTCAAACGGAAACAAGGGTATAGCTTGTGGACTTAACAACCTTATGAAAACAGATGACGGTGAGCCTCTGGGTGGCAGAAGTAGAGCAGAAGATGACTTTGCCAACCTTATTACAGAGGATGAAGACGATTTTCTAGATTAATATGAAAGAGTTGAGCATTGATATAGAAACCTATAGCAGTGTTAATCTACTAAAATCAGGTGTGTATGCTTATGCAGATGCACCTGATTTTACAATCTTGCTTTTTGCATATGCCTTTGATAATGAAGAAGTAAAGATTGTTGATACTGCTTGTGGTGAGAAAATTCCTGATGAAATTATTAATGCATTGCAGAATAAAGAAATAATCAAAACTGCTTTTAATGCTAACTTTGAAAGAACTTGTTTAAAGAAGTATCTAGGCATAGATATGCCACCAAGTCAATGGCATTGCACAATGATACAAAGTGCTGAACTTGGACTTCCAAAGTCATTAGCCGGTGTCGCAAAGGTGCTGGGACTTAAGGAACAGAAGGATAGAAGTGGTAAGGCTTGTATTGATTATTTTTCTAAGCCCTGCAAGGCTACAAAATCAAATGGTGGCAGAACAAGAAACTTGCCACAACACAACACAGAAAAGTGGGAAATATTCAAGAGCTACTGTATTCAGGATGTAGTGGTTGAAAGAGAAATTAAAAGGAAACTTGATAAATTTCCACTACACCCTAATGAACAGATGTTGTGGGAGTATGATCAAAGAATTACCGATAGAGGTGTTGGAGTAGATGTAAATATGGCTAAGAATGCTATTCAGTACAGCACATTTCATAAAGAAAAATGCCTTGAACTGTCAAGAAAGCTAACAGGACTTGAAAATCCTAATTCAGTTGCACAACTTAAAAAGTGGATAGAAAACCGTACCGGAAACAACTACGAAAGCCTTAACAAAAAGGTAGTAAAAGAAATACTTTCACAAAGTAATGACCCACTACTTAAAAAGGTTCTGTCTTTAAGGGCTGAACTTTCAAAAACCTCAACAAAGAAGTATGAGGCTATGGTAAACGGTGTGTGTTCTGACGGCAGAATAAGGGGAATTCTTCAGTTCTATGGTGCTAATCGTACCGGTAGATGGGCAGGTAGAATGGTTCAAGTTCAGAACCTGCCACAAAACCATATTGAAGATTTGGAACTTGCAAGGCAGACAGTAGTTGACGGTGAATATGAAATGTTTGAACTTCTCTACAATGTACCTAACACTCTTTCAGAACTTATCAGAACTGCTTTTGTACCTAGCATAGGCAACAGATTTATTGTGTCTGACTTCTCAGCTATTGAGGCAAGAGTAGTAGCCTATCTGTCAGGTGAAAAGTGGAGAATGAAAGTATTTGAAGAAGGTGGAGACATTTATTGTGCATCGGCAAGTCAGATGTTCAAAGTACCTGTAGTTAAGCATGGTGTTAACGGTCATCTTCGTCAGAAAGGCAAAATCGCAGAACTTGCACTTGGCTATGGTGGTTCTGTAGGTGCTTTAAAGTCTATGGGTGCTTTAGAAATGGGACTAAAGGAAGAAGAACTGCAACCTTTGGTTGATATGTGGAGAAACACCAACAGACACATAACATCATTTTGGAAAGAGTGCGAAACCTCTGCAATGTTAGCAATTAAGGGACAACCACAAAAATTAAAATGTGGTGTGTCATTTTATAAGCAGTCAGGAATTCTGTTTGTAGGACTACCCTCAGGCAGAAAACTTGCATATGTCAAGCCACAAATAGGAGAAAACAAGTTTGGCAGTCCCTCAATTACATATATGGGTATGAACCAAACTAAAAACACATGGGAAAGGCTGGAAACCTTTGGTGGAAAGTTAGTGGAGAATATAGTACAAGGCTTTGCAAGGGACTGTTTAGCTGAATCTATAATCAGGCTGGAGGACAGAGGTTTTAAGTGCAATTTCCATGTTCACGATGAAGTTATATTGGATGTTCCGATAGGTGTTTCATCAGCAAAAGAAGTAGCAGATATAATGGGCGAACCTATCCCATGGGCTAAAGGCTTACTGCTAAAAGCTGAGGCATATGAAACACCATTTTATAAGAAAGATTAGGAGTGGTAGATATTAGAAAATTCAGTATTGCAACCGGTTTAAGTGTAAATACAAAGTTGTGGAAGAACTGTACTATCACTTGGGATGAGTTACTAAAAAGGCTTGAAAAAACCACCAGAACACCTGAAACACAAGGTGAATATAGAAATTTACCTAAGTCAAAACAAGACAGTATTAAGGATGTTGGTGGCTTTGTAGCCGGTAACCTAAAGAACGGTAGAAGAAAAAGAGAAAATGTAAACCACCGTTCAATAGTTACACTTGACGCAGATTTTGCAAGTGAAGATTTTTGTGACACAGTTGATATGTTTGCAGAATACACATACTGTATTTATTCCACACATAAGCATACACCGGAAAAACCAAGATTAAGATTACTTATTCCACTGTCAAGAGATTGTACACCGGACGAATATGAGGCAGTCGCAAGGAAAATTGCAGAGGATATTGGTATTGATATGTTTGACGATACTACATACCAACCTCAAAGGTTAATGTTTTGGGCAAGTACAAGCATTGATGGTGAATATGTATTTAAACATTCGGAAAATAAATTACTTGATGTTGATAAGGTACTAAGCACTTATACAGACTGGAAAGATGTTTCACAATGGCCTTATTCTTCAAGAACAGTTAAGAACAAAGAAAGATTATTAAAAAAGCAAGAAGACCCAACCACAAAAAAGGGTGTAATAGGTGCATTTTGCAGAACCTATAATGTGCGAGATGTAATAGAAAAGTTTTTACCTGATGTGTATTCACCTTGTGAAAATCAGGACAGATATACCTACATTAACGGTAGTACCTCAGCAGGGTTAGTTATTTATGAAGGTGGAAAATTTGCCTATTCAAATCACGCAACAGACCCAAGTGGTGGAACACTTTGTAATGCCTTTGACCTTGTAAGGTTACATAAGTTTTTAGACTTAGACGATAATGCAAAAGAAGGTACTCCCACAGTAAAATTGCCTTCATATTTAGCTATGCAGGACTTTGCCTCTAAGGATAAAGAAGTAAGACTATTAATGCACAAAGAGAGAACACAGTCTTGCACAGAGGACTTTAAGGGTATAGTGGAAAGTGAAGAAAGTAATGATGATTGGATACTTGAACTTGCAACAGATAGCAAGAACAACAACTTGCCCACAATAGATAATTGCCTAAAGATTTATAAGAATGACAGTCGGTTAAAGGGTAAAATGGCATACAACTCCTTTACAAGAAGGCATACGGCTTTAGGTATATTGCCATGGGACAAGACAGATGAACAGAGAGAATGGACTGATACAGATGATGCAGGACTAAGGCACTATACAGAAAGCCTATACGGTATCAAAAGTAAAGCATCAATTCAGGACGCATGGACCTTAGTTAGTATGGCTAATCAGTACAATCCGGTACAGGACTATTTATCAAGCCTAGAGTGGGACGGTATAAATAGGGCAGAAACCTTGTTTATAGATTACCTAGGTGCTGATGACAATTTATACACTAGGGCATCAACCAGGAAAATGCTTACTGCCGGTGTGGCAAGAATTTTTAATCCCGGTGTTAAGTATGACAATGTTCTTGTGTTAGTAGGTCCACAGGGTTGTGGCAAAAGTTACATTATACGAAAACTTGGGAAACATTGGTTTAGTGATACTTTGACAACTGTACAAGGTAAAGAGGCATATGAACAGTTACAAGGCTTTTGGATAATTGAAATTGCCGAATTATCAGCACTTAGAAGAAACGAAGTAGAGGCAGTTAAGCACTTTACTGCAAAGTCTGAGGACGCTTATCGTGCAGCATACGGACACCATACAGAGGTAAGGAAAAGACAATGTATCTTTGTTGGCACAACTAACCAACACGAATTTTTACGAGATACAACAGGTAACAGAAGATTTTTCCCTATTGATGTTCATATTGATAAGGCAGTTAAAAATGTTTTTGATGACTTAACAGACTATGAAATTGACCAACTATGGGCAGAGGTTGTACAGATTTATAAGCAAGGTGAAAAACTGTATATGGATACTGATGAGCTAAGAAAACTATCAGAACAAGAACAGAATCAGCACTTTGAAGAAAGTCCTCTAACCGGTGATGTGGTTAAGTATCTCAACACTTTACTACCTGAAAATTGGGGAAAGATGGACTTAAGCGACAGACGGTTATTCCTTAACGGCAATGACTTTGGTGTTAAAGAAGAAGGCACAGTTGTAAGGGATAAGGTATGCCCACTTGAAGTGTGGTGTGAGGCTTTTGGTGGAGATAGGAAAGATTTTAATTATCAGAAAAGTAAAGAAATCAAGGACATTATTAACCGTACAGGAGAATGGGAACAGGTGAAAAATAGTACTCAAAGATTTGGTAACTTGTATGGTATTCAAAGAGGCTTTAAAAGAAAAGTGTAAACGAAATAATAAAAATCTGTTTACACTAAAAATGGCATAGGAATGGGCTTTTTAAGTAATTGTAAACAGTGTAAACACTTTTTTATATAAAGTATATTGAATTATAGAGATTATAGAAATTATTGGGGCTATTTAATTCTATAAATTCTATATTCAATGATAGTTTATAGATTTTCTGTTTACATTGTTTACATAATGGCAGTAAGTCCCATTCCTGTGGGAAAATTTATGTAAACAGATTTACAACAAAGAAAGGAATTTACAGAAATGCAAGAGGCAAATGTGGAAAAATACCTAATAAGGTATGTGAAAGATAAAGGTGGGCTATGCCTAAAGTTCATATCTGCCAGTATGAGAGGTTTGCCGGATAGAATAGTAATACTTCCACAAGGAAAAATTTTCTTTGTGGAACTAAAGGCTAAGGGCAAAAAGCCAAGACCAGAACAGACAAGAGTACATAAACTTTTTTCTTCTTTAGGCGTAAAGGTTTATACTGCCGACAGTAAAGAAAAGGTAAGGAGTGTTGTTGATGAAGTTTATTCCTCATAAGTATCAGAGTATGGCAATAGAGAAAATTTACAACACACCAAGATGTGGACTTTTTCTTGATATGGGACTTGGTAAGACCGTAATAACATTAACAGCTATTGAGGACCTAATTTACAATCAATTTGAAATATCAAAAGTTTTAGTTATTGCACCACTTAGAGTTGCAGAAGATACATGGAGCAGAGAGTGCGAAAAGTGGGACCACCTAAAAGATTTAAGTGTAGTAAAGATTTTAGGTTCACCTAGGAAAAGAAGATTAGCTTTAGCACAAGAGGCTGATGTGTATATTATCAATCGTGAAAATGTTGTGTGGCTGACTAATGAACTTTCAAGCGTTGGTGACGGTTGGTTCTTTGATATGGTGGTTATTGATGAACTTTCTTCCTTTAAGTCACCAAAAGCACAAAGGTTTAGAGCATTAAGAAAGTACATAACAAGAAGTAAAAGAGTTGTTGGACTTACCGGCACACCTGCACCAAACGGATTAATTGATTTATGGAGTCAGATGTACCTTATTGACAGTGGCGAAAGGTTAGGCAAAACGGTTTCAGGTTATCGTGAAAGATATTTCACACCTAATCAGAGAAACCAAACAACCATTTTCAATTACAAGTTAAAGGAAAATGCAGAAAGTGCCATTATGAATAAAATATCGGACATATGCGTGTCTATGAAAGCAGAAGATTGGCTAGATATGCCTGAAAGGATTGATTCGATTATCAGTGTTAAGATGACATCTGAGCAACAACTGGCATATGAAAAGTTTGAACATGATAGCTACATAGAGTTTGCAGAGGGTGAAGTAAATGCAACTACTGCCGCAACCTTAACAAACAAACTGTTGCAGTATAGCAACGGTGCAATGTATATGGAGAACGGTGGTTATGTGGTGGCTAATAATCAGAAGTTAGATGCACTTTCTGAATTACTTGATACTGCAAACGGTAAACCTATCTTATGTTTTTACAGTTTCAGACACGACCTTGAAAGAATTAAGGAAAGGTTTAAGTTTGCCAAAAAGCTGGAAAGTTCAGCAGATATTGCAAGTTGGAATAATGGAGAAATTCCATTACTTTTAGCACATCCTGCCGGTGCAGGTCATGGACTTAACTTACAAGCCGGTGGCAACATTATTGTGTGGTACGGCTTAACATGGAGTTTGGAACTTTACCAACAGGCTAATGCAAGACTATACAGACAAGGTCAGCAGAATGCAGTAATTATCCATCATCTGATTACAGAAGGCACTTGTGATGAAAGAGTTTTGAACAGCTTACAAGGTAAAGCAAATGTACAAGAGGACTTATTAAAGTCCCTTAAAGCAAAGTATGAAAATTAAAGGAGAAGAATATGGAAATTAAGAGAGTATGTGCAGTATGTGGAAATGAGTTTACTGCAAGAAACTACAATGCAAAGTATTGCAGTTATGAGTGTGTTAAGAAACACAATAGAGTGAAGAACCAAAGGCTAAGAGAAGAACAAGCTAAAACACCAAAGCAGTCAAGAGAACATAACCTTAACCGTACTTTGTACAATTTACATAAGTACAACGAAGAAAACGGTACAAGATTATCCTACGGTCAGTATAGAGCTAAGCTAGAAAGTGGGGAGATTGCGATATGAGTAATTATATTGATATTTCAAAGGGCAAATATATTGATGTTACAGAATTAGGAGAAATGATTGATAATAATGAATATGATGTTATTAGTGAGGAGAGTTTCCCATGTTCTTCTTATGGAATGACAACAGATGATTTTATAGACATGATTAATGATTGCAAAAGAGTAAACTTGGGTAAGGCTGTTTCAAAACGAACACCTAAGAAGGTGGCATCAAGCAAAAAAGCATTGCTTGATAAATTTTGTCCTAGTTGTCATAAGAAACTTACTATGTTTAGTGCTAGTTGGGAATATAATTACTGTCCTCATTGTGGCCAGAGGTTAGATTGGAGTGATTATGCTTTGATTAAGGAGAAGTCTAATATATGAACATTTTAGTAGCGTGTGAAGAAAGTCAAGCTGTAACGATTGAGTTAAGAAAACTCGGTCACAATGCTTTTAGTTGTGATGTAATAGACTGCTCCGGAGGACACCCTGAATGGCATATAAAGCAAGATGTTTTACCATTGCTTAACGGACACTGTGAATTTAATACCGTAGATGGGACAAGCCATTCAATCCAAGATAGGTGGGAAATGATTATAGCTTTTCCTCCTTGCACACATTTATGTAATTCGGGGCAAAGATGGTTTTATGAAAATCTCAAACCTAGAAAGTTGCAATTTCAAGCAATTCATTTTTTCTATAAATTCGTCATGGCTGATTGCGAAAAAATAGCGATTGAGAACCCAGTCGGCGTTATGTCAACTTGCTATGAGAAGCCGACACAAATCATACAACCTTATGAGTATGGGCATCCGGTTAGAAAAACAACCTGTTTGTGGTTGAAAAATTTACCAACTTTACAGCCTACTCAAATCATAGAGCCGGAAATAATCCATTCAAATGGTAGAACAGGCGGTTATAGTGGGAACTCGTGGCCCTGTAAGGATGACAACGGAAAAATTCTTGGATGGAATAATCCGCTGACAGCGAAAATAAGGTCAAAAACATATCAAGGTATTGCAAAAGCAATGGCAGAACAATGGACTAAGGAGGTATGACAATGGCAAGTTGTAAGGATTGTATGCACGAAAAAGTGTGCAATTATAAGTGTGTCAATACAATGGAAGGATGTGAAACAATGAACGCTAAAGAGTACCTTAATCGTGTAAGGTTTGCTGATATAAGCATTAATACTAGGAGTGATGAACTGTATCACCTAAAGTTAAAGTCACTACAAGTAAGCCCACAGAGCCAAGGTGAAAGGGTACAGAGTTCCGGTAGTGGTGGTGACTTTACAAAGATTATTGATAAGATTGTTTTATTACAAGACAAAATCAATGAAGAAATTGACCGGCTTGTAGAATTAAAGGAACAAGCCAGAACCCTTATACATATGCTGACTGATGAACGATATAAAACAGTTCTGACAGAGTATTACCTAAATCATAAAACATGGGAGCAGGTAGCTGATTGTATGAATTATGATTTGAGATGGGTATATAGAATACATGGGAAAGCCTTGAAAGAGTTTAGCAAAGTATTAAATAGCCATTAAAAGCCACTATAGAAAGTGCTATAATGATATTATGGAAAACCGAAAGAGATAGATAAGATTGCAAGAATGATTTTCACTTCTACTATTCCTCTTGTAAAAATTCAGCATTGCCCACCTAATCACTTAGGTGGGTTTTGTTGTATATGAAATTTTGAAAGGTGGTGTTATCATGAATGATAAGCTAAACGCAAGACAAAAGAAATTTGCTGAATATTATGTACAGAGTGGTAATGCCACAGAAAGTGCAATAAAAGCAGGATATTCAAAAAAATATGCAAACACTAATGCATCAAAACTACTACAAAATACTACAATAGTACAGTACATCAAAGAACTTTCCGACAAGCTGAAAGATGAAAGAATAATGTGTGCAAAAGACAGACAGGTAACATTATCTGATATTGCAAGAAACGATTTAGAAGAAACATCAGACAGAATCAGGGCTATTGATACCCTTAATAAAATGACAGGTGAATATACCCTAAAAGTTGATGCAAATGTCAGTGCAGAAGTTTCTAAACTTGATGACCTGATTAAGCAAATGAGTGTTGATGATGAGTAATTTATTACTTTCTCAAAAGTATAAAGATTTCATCAAATGTAAAGCACCGGTTGAGTTTCTTGAAGGTACTACTGCTGCAGGAAAAACAACGGTAGGTATCTTTAAATTTTTTCTAAAGGTTGCACAAAGTAATAAGAAATATCATATCATTGCCTCAAAAGACACAGGTACTGCTGAAAAGAATATTATTAATAAGGACCTTGGTGTTGTTGATGACTTTGGTGTTCTTACAGAGTACAACGGCACCGGTACAAAGGATGAAAAGATACCACACATTCTGTTTCATACAAACAAGGGCAATAAGATTGTGTATGTTATGGGTTATGGTGATAAGAAAAAGTGGCAGAAGGCTCTGGGTGGTCAGTATGGTTGCTTGTATATTGATGAAATCAATACAGCAGATATAGACTTTGTGAGAGAAGCAAGTATGCGTTGTGACTACTTTATGGCTACCCTTAATCCTGATGACCCTAATTTACCGGTGTATAAGGAGTACATTAACTGTTCCAGACCACTTGAAAAGTACAAGTCAGATACACCGAAAGAAATATTAAATATGCTAACAGAAGAACCAAAGCCTAATTGGGTCCATTGGTTCTTTTCTTTTGAACATAACCTAGGACTGTCAAAAACTAAAATAGAACAAATTAAATTGAATGTTCCAAAGGGTACAAAGCTTTATAAGAATAAGATTTTAGGACTTAGAGGCAGGGCTACAGGTCTTGTGTTCAGTAACTTTGATAGAAATGTTCATATTAAATCAAAAGAATGGGCAAAACAGTTCCTTGCTGATGATAGAAAAAGAAAAAAGGAACATTTTATTATCTTTACTTCAGGGCTTGATACTGCATATTCCCAAAAGTCACCTGACACAATAGCAATGACCTTCTTTGGAATAACTAATAGAGGTAATTGTATTCAGCTAGACGAAAAGGAATATAATAATGCAAAACTAAAAACACCACTGGCACCCTCTGATGTGGCTATAAACTACATTGAATTTTTAAAGAGAAATCAAGCTGAGTGGGGACTTGCAAGAAATGTATTTATTGATAATGCAGATCAAGCGACTATAACAGAATTGAACAAATATAAACGCAAGAACGGTTGTGTATTTACATTTAATAACGCATACAAGAAAACAACAATAATAGATAGAATTAATATGCTCTTAGGCTGGTTTGCTAAAGGGCATTATTTTATATTGGAACATTGTACAAGCACTATACAGGAATACGAACTGTATTCTTGGCTAGAGGATAAAGACAATACTCCTGAAGATGGCAATGATCACTTTATAAACTCATCACAGTATGGGTGGCTACCCTATAAGGATAAGATAGGATGTGAGTAGAGAATGGGGCTGATTAATAGAATGGCTGATACAGTAAGAAAAGGATTAAGGAGTTTTCTTAGGATTACTTCTGCATCAGATACTACCATTACAATCAGTGAGGGTGTAAACCACCTAACTGATTGTGCTAAAAACAGAATATGGTATTGGGGCAAGAGTAAGCAACTTCAAGAACTGTATGGAAGTCTTGATGTTCAGAAAACAATGTTTTGGAAAGCTAGACCTACAGCAGGTCAGGAGATACAGAAAATCCATGTTGCTATTCCTGCCTTAATGGTTGATGTTATTACCAATATTCTAAAAACCGATTTTAACGGTATTGAGATACACAATAATAATACAACCGAATATGAAGAAGTATGGGAGGAAATACAGAAAGAAAATAATTTTGCTGATGTGCTTGAAAGTGCAATTAAGGACCTTGCAATAGTAGGTGACGGTGCATTTAAGATTTCATTTGATAATGAAATTTCAGAATTACCTATCATTGAATGGTACGGTGCCGAAAAGGTAAAATACACTTATGCTCGTGGCAGAATCAGAGAAATTAAGTTCTATACAGAATACACAGAAAAGACAAGGTGCTATCAGTTTGAAGAGACCTACGGATATGGATATATCAAGTATGCTTTATATGACAGTAACGGAAGAGAGGTTGACCCTCATACTGTGAGTGCCTTGTCTTGGATAGATAGTGAGGGCATCACATTTGATAAATCATATATGTGGGCAGTACCTTTAATTTATAGCAATGGCTTTTATGAGGGTAGAGGTAAGGGTATTATCAGTAACAAGGAAGATGCCTTTGACAGTATAGATGAAATATGGTCGCAGTGGATGGATGCCTCTCGTTCAGCCAGATCAAAAACATATATGCCTGATTGTTACATACCCAGAAATCCTGAAACAGGTGAGCCTATTGCACCAAACCCATTTGATAACAGGTACATTGCTATAGGTAACGATATGACAGAGGGTGTAGGCAATAAGATTGTAACAGAGTCACCTTCTATTCAACACGAAAGTTACCTATCAGCCTATGTAACTGCTTTAGATTTGTGCCTACAGGGTGTTATCAGTCCAAGTACTCTTGGTATTGATAATAAGAAATTGGACAATGCAGAGGCACAGAGAGAAAAAGAAAAAACTACTTTATATACAAGACAGAACTTTGTTAAACTTCTTGAAAAATCATTACCTAATCTTGTTAAGTCCGTACTTAATGCTTATTATGAACTAACAAATAAAGCCTTAGTACCGGCTGACCTTGATGTGGCAATTAACTTTAGAGAGTATGCAAACCCTAGCTTTGAAAGTCAAGTAGAAACTGTAGGTAAAGCAAGACAAAGTGCAATAATGAGTGTTGAAACTTCTGTTGAAAAGCTCTATGGAGATAGTAAGTGTGCTGATTGGAAAGCTGAGGAAGTCAAAAGAATTAAGGAAGAACAAGGCATAACCACCCTTGATGAAACTTCTGAAATTGATGACCTAAATACGGTACTAAACAATGGCTGATTATGATATTTCTAAAGCCTTTGAAACCATAGAAAATGAACTCATTGACAGTATGATGAGAAATTTTAAACATCATAGGGCAGAGGAAGAAAAAGAAGGTTATAACTGGTCACAGTGGCAGTCTGAACAACTTAAAAGCCTTGAACAGTACCGTAGAACCAACCAAAAGAAATACGGTAAGCAGTTTTCCACATTAAATAAGAAAATTGAGGAAATGCTGAAAACTGCAATGGCTGACGGCAATGCAAAGCAAGAGGCTGAAATATTAAAAGCTATTAAAAAAGGCTTTAATGTCGGTAAGGTAAGTCCTTCAGCTACCGGTGAATTTTTCAAAGTCAATGACAGAAAGTTAGATGCACTTATTAATGCAACTAAGAGCGATATGAAAAAGGCAGAAACTGCAATACTCAGAATGTCGAATGATAAGTACAGAAAAGCTATTTTCACTGCACAGGTCTATGCAAACAGTGGTGCAGGTACATATGAAAAAGCAGTTGATATGGCAGTTAAGGATATGTTACAAGCAGGTCTTAATTGTGTGGAATATCGTAACGGTGCTAGGCATACACTTTCCGACTATGCAGATATGGCAATTCGTACTGCTAATAAAAGGGCTTATCTCTACGGTGAGGGTCAGAAAAGGCAAGAATGGGGTATTTCACTTGTGGTGGTTAATTCTCGTCAAGGTGGTTGTCCTGATTGTGCACAGTACATTGGCAGGGTGTTTATTGATGATGTATATTCCGGTGGCAGTAAAGCTGACGGTAATTATCCTTTGCTTAGCGAGGCTATTGCAGGTGGTTTGTTTCATCCAAGGTGTAAGGACAGTACAAGTACCTATTACGAGGGTATTACCTCTCTTGAACCCGTAAGCAGTGAAGAACTTGCCAAAATGGAAGAAAGAGAAACCCTAGAAACAAAGCAACAAAACGCAGAAAGACAAGAAAAAAGATATAACAGACTTGCCCAACATAGCCTTGATGAAGATAATAAAATAAAGTATCAGAATAGAGCTGATGATTGGCATACAAGCAATGAAGAATATAAAGAAAAACTTGATGAAATAATTGAAAATTCTGTTGAAAATTCTAGTGAAAGTGATACAATAGATGATATAAAGCAATTATCATTAAATGACATTACTGATTTTGAAAATTGGCAAAAAGACTATTATAAACTTAATGAAGATGTTTCGTTTAGTCGAGATGAAAACCCTGCTATTTTTAAATATACAGGTGGTGATTATGAAATCATAAATGCTTTGGAACGAGGTGGAAGCCAATTAGAAAAGGTTAAAAAATGTTACGGAGAAGATTATGTTGAAAGCCTAAATGGTTTAGGTGAAAAAATATCAAAAGAATTATCAAAATTCAAACTTAATACACCATTAAAACTAAAACGAAGTGTAGGTAATGTTGACTATATTACAAAAGCAACATCATCTGTTGATGATATGAGAAAAATGATCGGTAAAACTTTCACAGAAAAAGGTTTCACAAGCACAACAATATGTTCAGATTCTCAGCTTCCTTTTGGTGGTATTAACAATCCAACAAAAACAACACTTGAAATTATAGTTCCTAAAAATATAAGGGGTGCATATATCTATAAAATTTCAGAAAGCCCAGCCGAGTTTGAATTTTTGATAGATAGAAACACAACATATAAAATCATAGATGCTGGTGAAAGAGAAATATCGGTCAAAGATTACAAAGGCAATATAAGTAATCAAATAGAACGATATATGTTATTAAAGGTGATTAAACAATGATTGAAAATCCCAATGAGTGGTTTTATAATAGTGCTAAATACGCTATTGATAATAAAAATCAAATTCAATACGGTTGTGTTTTTTTACTTAGAAAAGATGCACCTGACAAAGTACAAGAAGATTATAAAAAGTATATTAAACTTATAAAAAAATCTTTTTTTTCATCGGGAATAGGTGTATTCAAGCCGTATAATTGTAATGGTTTAGTAGGATATAAACTTATAGGCTTTAGTGATAATCTTAACGATTTTGAAAAAGAACAAGCTGATATTATGAAAAAACTTATAGATAATGGATGTATTAGCAATGAGCCATTTATTTGAACTACCTTTACAAAGAAATAATTGTAATATTTAGGCACTAACTCTTGTTAGTGCTTTTTTAATACCTAAAAGGTGGTGATGATATGAAAGTAAAGGTTACTAGGGACTTTAATGATGTTGAGAATAACCTATGCACAAGGCATAGTGGTGAACTGTATGATTGTTCTGATGAAAGAGCAACAGAACTAAACAAACTTGGTTTTGTTGAATTTGCAGAACCTAAGCCAAAAGAAGAAACAAAGAAGTAATTTAGCACTAACTTTTTGTTAGTGCTTTTTTATTGTCTGATTTATTGTCCGAAGACATTAAACTACGAGAGACACTTGTACAACTGTAAATGAGAGACACTCTATAACTGTATTTTGGGAGACACCCACAAAACTGAAAGGATGATTAAAATGGCAGAACCAAATAATCAAAACACCAACCAAAACAATAATCAAAACACCAACCCACCAAGTGGCAATGAACCAAGCAGTAATGCACCAACTATTGATTATGATAAGTTGGCAAGTATTATCAGTGGCAAACAAAGTGCAACAGAGGACACAGTTCTAAAGTCTTACTTTAAGCAACAGGGTCTTTCTGCTGATGAAATGCAACAGGCTATTGCTACATTTAAGGAACAGAAAAAGCAGAATACACCTGACTTTAACCAAATGCAAAGAGACCTTGATTCAGCCAATAATGCAAGACTTATTGCAGAGGTGAACCAAGTAGCAACTCTTGAAGTTATTAAGCAAGGTGTGGATGTTTCAAGTGTTCCATATGTGCTAAAGTTAGCTGATTTTTCCGGTGCAACTACTGACGGCAAGATTGATAATGACAAACTTTCAGAGGCTGTCAAGAAGGTGCTTGACGAAGTACCGGCACTAAAGAAACAATCTAATGACGGTGCAGGTGTACAGAAAATCGGTGGTGATGGTGGTAACAACAACAACCCTGATGAAGATACTTTGAGAGGTATCTTTGGTATCAAAACAAAAAAATAAAAGAAATGAGGTAATTAAATTATGGCAGTATTAGAATACGCAACAATTTTCAGTAATGTTTTAAGAGAATTATATGGTCAAGAACTAACTTGTGATGACCTATATCATTCAAATTCAGACATTCAGATTGTCAATGGTAAAGACATTAAAATTCCAAAGCTATCTGTAAGTGGTTACAAGGACCATACAAGAGGTGGTAGCTTTAACTCAGGTACATATTCAAATGGCTATGAAACAAAGACACTGGATCATGACAGAGATATTGAGTTCACTGTTGACCCACTTGATGTTGATGAAACAAATCTTGTAGTTACTGTCAGTAATATTCAGAATAGATTTGAAAAGACACAGGCTATTCCTGAACTTGACAGTTACACTTATAGCAAGATTTACACAGAGGCTAAAAGAGTAAATGCAAATATTAAGACAACTGCACTGACAAGTGCAAATGTACTTTCTGACTTTGACGATAACCTAGAGGCCTTTGCAGAGGCAGGTGTGCCACTTGATAGAGTTATTCTATATGCAACACCAAGTTATAAGAAGTTACTAAAAAATGCAGAGGGTATTCAGCGTACACTTGAAGTTAGTTCATCTTCAGGTATCGACCGTAGAGTTCGTTCTCTTGATGATATTAACAAGATTGTAGAAGTGCCTAGTGCAAGAATGAAGTCACTATTTGACTTTACAGACGGTTGTAAGGCAGATAGTACTGCAAAACAGATTGACTATATCCTTATTGACCCAGAGGCACAGGTTTCAAGAGTTAAGTATGCATATATCAAAATGTTTACTCCCGGTACAGACAGTAGAACTGCTGACAATTATATGTATCAGAACAGAAAAGTAAACGGTACATTTGGTATTGATGAACTTCTAAAAAGTGGTGTTATCATTCACGCAGAGGCTTAATGTGAGGTGATTAGAAGATGAAAGCTATTAAAGGCAATAAGTCCTATACAGTAAACACAGAATCAGAAGCAAATACTTATCTTGCACAGGGCTATGATGTGTATGAGGATAACGGTACACTAAAAGAATATGGTGTCGGTAAAACAGTACCACTTGAAAAGTTTAGTGCAGTAGAAAAGGAAAATGCCAAGCTAAAAGCTGAACTTAAAAAGTTAAAGTCAAGTTCTAAAAAGGAATAGGCTATGTATGTAGATTACATTAGAAGTATTACTAATGATAACACAGAGATAACTACTGCTAACCACATTGACATTCTAACATTTAACCGTATCAATTTTGACAAATTGACCTACTTTCAGAAAAAGGTTATCAATGAAGTCCATAGCAGACTTACTGCTTTTTATAGAGAAAATGAAGAATTGATTACTACCTATCTGCAAAGCTACTCAATTAACGGTACATCAATGACTTTCGGTAGTTGTTGGAATTTAATGGTGGTTAGTGGTGTTGCTATTCCACAAGAACTTTATTCTTTGCTTAAAACTACAGGTTTATGTTATCCGACAATATGAGGTGATAATATGAAATTTCCCCGATTGGTTTTGAAGAAATTTTGCAAAACACCTTGTGAGGTTGTGGTGTATGATGAGGGATTAACAGAAGATGGTGCACCTAAAGTGGTTTATGAATGTAGGTTTATTTATCCATCAGACAGTGTATATCCCTCTGATACATTGTTTTTAGCACCTCTGTACTGTAACTATCAGGATAGAGTTAAAACTGTATATACAAGCGACAGGAAGAAAGTAGAGTGTACCGGTGTTTTGCTGATACCCTTTGATTTTTGCCCTAACAGTTCAATTAGCAGTGGATATGTTATATTAAACGGTGTGAAAAGAGAGATTGTTAAGTGTACAAAAGGAAGAAACCCTGACGGTACAGTAAACTATGTTGAATTGGATGTGATGTAGTGATTAATGTTAATTCTAAGGTTAAACTTAATATGAATGTTATAAGGCAATTTGATAAAGCTACAGTAACTGCTTTAGAACAAACTACTGATGCACTTTTGACAGAAGTAAAGAATGCACAGGTAATGCCCTTTGATACAGGTAATCTTCAAAATGAGTCAACATTTGTTGACTACTCACATTCAGCACAGGGGAAAACTACAATAAGTTCAAGCACTCCATATGCAAGAAGACTTTATTACCATCCTGAATTTAACTTTCAGAAAACCAACAATAAAAATGCCGGTGGTAAGTGGTTTGACCCTTGGTTAAAGGGTGGTTCAAGGGAAAACTTCTGTAATGAAGCTTTTGAAAAAATTTATAGGAGACTTACAGGTTTATGATGACTTTAGCAAATGTAAGAGATTTCTTGAAAACAATTATAAGTGCAGAACATTTCTACATAGGCAGACTTGACAATAAGCAAGATAAATCTATCGGTGTATATACATTAAAAACCGTTGGAGAGCCTCTTCGTGGCGTTGGCACAGAACTGTCTTATGATGTTATAGCAGTATCATTGCTTATTCATTGGAATAATAATGCAAATGAAACAGAGGTTTGTGCAAGAACTCTGTATAATAAACTTCGCACAATTAAGAATGTTACAATAAATAATTCTAAAGTGTATCTGATTCAGCTACTGACACCTGAACCAATAGATGTGGGTACTGATAATGAGGTGTACGAAAGAGTTATTGAGATGAAAATATTTTTTGAAAGAAAGGAAGATTAATTATGGCAAAAACAACAGGTGTTTATCCTTGTTATGAAAATCAGTTTCAAGTAAAGACAACTGGCTCATCAGGTACATATGTCGATATTACCAATATGACAAGTTTTAGTGTGGCATTTGATAATGGTGTTCAGGATTGGAATTCTTTTGACCAGCAAGGTTGGACAAGTAGATTAGCTACTACTAAGGGTATTACAATTACTGCCAGTGGTAAGCGTACTGTTGGTGATCCGGGCAACGATTATATTGCAGGTTTGGCTATGAAAAATGGCAGAGATTTATACACAGATTTCAAATGGACATTTCCGGATGGTACTACTGTTGAATTTACAAATGCAGTTATCAATGTAACATCAAACGGTAGTGGTGAAACAGGTGATGTAGCACCACTTGAATTTGAAGTTATGTCAAATGGTAAACCTAAAGTAACACCGGCAGCATAAGGAGTGATAAAAATGAGTAGAATTATTGATATTACGGACAAACTTAACTTTGACGAAAAGCCAAAGATTAAGATTAAGGACAAGACTTTTGAAGTAAATGACAGTGCAGTAACAATGCTAAAGATTTTACCTAGTCTTGAAGATTTAAACCCAAGCAAACTTTACGATTTCTTTGAACTTCTGTTTAATGAGAAAGACAGAAAAGTAATTGAAAAAATGAACCTTAACCTTGAAGATTTCTCTCAGGTCATTATGTCAGCAGTTGAGCTTGTTGCAGGTACTGTTGAAGATAATGAGGGGGAAACAGTGACCCCGGATATGACCTAATAGATGATTTTGACACAATAATTTCATCCTTTAGGGCTGAATATGGGGTCTCTATTCGTTCAGAAGAATTTAGGACAATGCCATGGAGTGAGTTTGTTTCTTTATTATCCGGTTTAGGTTCTAATACAAGCCTTGCAAGACTTGTAGAAATCAGACTTGAGGATGACAAAGAGATGCTATCAAACTTCACTCCGGCACAAATGCGTATAAGGAATGAATACCGAAGAAAGAGAAATGCCACACTTGCTAACTCTAAATCACTAGACGAAACTACACAATTCCTTAATGATATGAAAAATATTTTTATTCAAATGTCATAATTTAGTGTTGATTTTCACCACATTGTGTTGTATAATGTAGTAAAATTAATACAAAAAGGGGAAATGTACAATGAAATGTCCGTATTGTGGTTCAGATGTAAATAATGAAAAGTTCTGTCCTAATTGTGGAGGAAAATTAGTTAAGGGTCAACAACCTAACGCTCAAGGTAATATTCCTATGCAACAGATGAATAATCCACAAGGTGGCTATCCACCACAACAGAAACCTAAGAAACCATTTTATAAGAAGTGGTGGTTCTGGGTTATTATCGCAGTTATAGTTATTTCTATTGGAGCCGGTTCTGCCGGTGGTGGAAAGAGTAGTAAAGATACCGGTACTAAAGAAACAACAACAGTTAGTACAAGTGCAGTAGAAAAGACAACTGCTGAGAAAACTACTGAAGAAACTACAACAGTACAACCAACTACAAAAGCGAAGAAAAAAGTATCAGCTAAGGCTTACAAAAATAGTTGTAAAATAGTTTCTTTCAAAGATTTGTCTAGAAACCCTGACAAGCATAAAGGTGAGAAACTAAAATACACAGGTCAAGTTATTCAAGTACAAGAAGATGAGCATTGGCTTGATGATAATACTACTGTTGATTTAAGAATTAATGTTACTAAAGATGAATATGGTCTTTGGGATGATACCATTTATGCAACTGTTGAATTACCAAAGGATGCAGACAGAATTCTTGAAGATGATATAATAACTATTTGGGGTGAATGTGATGGTAAGTATTCTTACACATCAGTTCTTGGTTCTGACATTACACTACCAAAGATTAATATTAAGTATTACAGTATTAAATCAAAATAAGGAGATTAATATATGAAAAGTAGTGTATTTAAAACTGTAGCAATTATTTTTGCTATTTTAGGTATTATCGGTGGTATAGTCAACGGTAATCAGTCACTGGATGGTTTTAGTTTCTTTACAATGATTTATACTTGGATTGAAACTGCTTTATTTGTGCTTATTTTCTATGGTATTGGTACAATCTTGGAGCATTTGGAAGATTTGAAAGCTATAGAAAGAGCAAAAAGTGAAAAGGTTAAGATACTTAAAAAAGATTTTAACGAAAATAGAACACCATCCCACAATGAGTGGAAGTGTCCTAACTGTGGCAAAATTAATCAGAACTATGTTGGTTCTTGTGGTTGTGGTACTCCTAAGCCTAAGAATGACAAGTGGGAATGTCCAAATTGTCATACAATGAATACATATAGTGATGATCCTGAATGTAAGAAGTGTCATTGGAAACCGTAAATTATATCTAATATTTGAATATAGCCACTCTGCAATAGAGTGGCTTTTCTTATGCGTACATCAAATGGTGTACGCTATTTTTATACCTAATTTTAGGAAGGAGGTATGCTAATGACAACAGCCGGACAAATTGGAATTGACTTAATACTTAATAGCACTAGCTTTAAAAAGTCGCTTAATAACATCCAAACACAAGCTAATAATGCCGGTAGTAAAATTACTAAATCATTAGGTGGTGTTCAGTTACAAGCAAACACCGCCGGTTCAAAAATTTCAAATTCTTTTGGCAAAATTGCAAAGACTGTCGGTGCCGCTTTTAGTGTTGCTATGATAGCAAAGTTTGGCAAGAGTTGTATAGACCTAGGGTCAGACCTCGCAGAAGTGCAAAATGTTGTTGATGTTACTTTTAAGGGTATGTCAAGTAGCGTTGACAAGTGGGCTAAAAGCGCAAGCGCACAATTTGGTTTATCGGAAACAATGGCTAAAAAATATGTGGGTGCTTTTGGCTCTATGTCTGAGGCTTTCGGATTTAGCGAAAAGCAAGCCTACAATATGTCAACAGCTTTAGCAGGCTTAGCCGGTGATGTTGCATCATTTTATAACATTTCGCAGGATGAGGCATATACAAAACTTAAGTCTGTGTTTTCAGGTGAAACTGAGACACTTAAGGACTTAGGTATTGTAATGACACAAAATGCTTTGGATGCCTATGCCCTTGCAAATGGCTATGGCAAGACAACCTCAGCTATGACAGAGGCGGAAAAAGTTAGTTTGCGTTTTGCCTTTGTACAAGACCAATTGAAAAACGCAACCGGTGACTTTGCGAGAACTCAGGATAGTTGGGCTAACCAAACTAGGATTTTACAGCTTAGATGGGAGAGTTTAAAGGCTACACTAGGTCAAGGTCTTATCAATGTGCTTACACCTGTTTTAAAACTAGTAAACGCGTTGATATCAAGAGTTGGCGCACTCGCCGATAAATTTAAGTCCTTTACTGATAAGATTTTCGGTAATGCCGGTTCAGATGACACTTCAAACTCACTAAATTCGGCTACTAAGTCAACCTCTAAATTAACCAATGAGGCAAATAACAGTTCTAAGGCTATTGATAAAATATCTAAAAGTGCCAAAAAGGCTCAGCATAGCTTAGCAAGTTTCGATAAACTAAATGTGCTTACAAAGACCAATAGTAGTACATCTTCCGGTGGTACTGTATCTACTCCTGCCACTGGGGGCAACACATCATCAAATAAAAAGCCAAGTACTAATAATAAAAATAAACCAAAATTTAACTTTTCTAAGCTATATGAAGAAAGCGGTTTAAAAAACTTTTTTGATAAAGTACAAAGGGGCATTGATAAAGTCGATTGGTCAGCTATTGGCGAAAACTGCAAAAACATTTTAAAAAAATCAATACCTATAGCCAAAGCCTACTTAGGACAAGTAAAAAATGTCAGTAAGTCAGCTTTGGGAGCAGTTGGCTCATTTATTGGTGGTATAGTCCAGGTGAGTGGTAAGCAATTACAGACCCTAACAGGTGGTATTAGTAAGTGGCTTACAAAAGACCTGGGGAAAATAATAGGATTTATCAACACTATTGGCACGCACCTCTCAAAGGGGTTTGATAATTTATCAACATTTTTTGACGGAGCATTTGACCTGCTAGGCGAAAGCATTGATAGGGTCAGACCGACAATGGAAACTGCAATATCTGACTTGTTATCGGGTTGTACAGATTTAGCCGGTGGAATTGGTACAATTGTATCTGATAGTTTTGAGATTGCAACCGGGAAATTGGTTGAATGGATTGAAAATGATAGCGAAACTATCGGAACATTTTTTGATAATGTGCAATTGCAGATTGCTGATGTTTTATCTTTTGTTGGTACTGTTTTTAGTGACATAGGTACCTACCTATCCGACTGGTGGGAGAGTGATGGCTCATCCGTATTTAGTAACATATGCAGTATGTTTACAAATATCGGTACCACTCTGATGAATGTTTATAACGAGTGGATTAAGCCAGCTTGGGATGCCATTGTCGATATTTTTCAATCCGCCTGGAAGAGTTGCTTAAAACCGATTTTTGAGAAAATAGTCTCATTTTTCGGCAAACTAGGGGATTGTATTTCAGCGATTTGGAATAACTTTTTATCACCTATCGTTAATTATCTTGTAAAAACTTTCGGACCCATTCTAACAAATATTTTTAGTGCCGTTGGTGGCGTGTTTAAAACAGTATTTTCAATAATTGGTGATGTTGTCGGTGGCATTTTAGACGCTCTAGGTGGCTTACTTGACTTTATTACAGGCGTTTTTACAGGGGATTGGGAAAAGGCTTGGAACGGTATCAAAAACTTTTTTAAAGGTATTTGGGATGCCATTTGGGGCATAATCAAGGGTGCTATCAATTTAATTATTGATGGTATTAATTTGCTTTGGACTGGTATTTATAATGCAATATCGGCTATCGTTAATGCAATTGGTGGGGTAGCCGGTGCTATCGGTGATGTTTTTGGTCAAGACTGGAGTTTTTCTATGCCAAAGAAAGCTCCTTTAATTCCTAAACTTGCAAAAGGTGGTCTTGTTAAAGCACCAACCTTAGCAGTAGTAGGTGACAATATGGGTGCATCTTCCGGTAACCCTGAAGTAGTTTCACCTCTTAATAAACTTAAAGGTATGATTCAGGAAAGTTCAGACAATGGGGACACAGAGATACTTTCACAGATTTTACTGTATCTAAAGAGAATGTATGAAATGTTTATTATCTTTAGAAATAAAGGTGGAAATACATATGAATTTGTTGCAAAAATCAACGGTAGCGACATTTTCAAAGAGATTGTTAAGCAAAATGAAATGTACAAGAAAAGGCATAACGGTAAGTCGGCATTTGTATAAGGTAGGTGGTTATATATGGCGAACTATAAAGGTTATCTAATTGCATTTAATAAAAACATATTTCCTAATAAGTGTATTGCTGAGTATTCCACTACGCCAAACCAAAGAATGGAAGTATCTGCTGAAAGAGATAATAACGGTGACTTGCAAAGAAAAACTTTATCAAACCACAAAACTAATATTACTTTTTCCACTCATACTCTTTTTCTTGATGACAAGATTAAGATACAGAATATTATCAATAAAGGTATTGTAAATTCTACACAGAGAAAGTGTAAGGTTGAATATTGGAATGATGAAGAAAACAAATACAAAGAAGGCTATTTCTATATTCCTGATGTGGAATTTTCAGTAATGGATGCATCATCAAATGACATACAGTACAACCCTATTACATTTGAATTGATTGAATACTGAGGTGATGTAGTATGTATATGTTTAGCGAGAATAAAGCTGAGGACCTTGAAATTAAGAAGAAACTTCTGGAAAATACAATATCAAGAAATATTCAGATTGTCTTTACAGATACAAAAAGCATTTTACCAAATGAAAATATTGTATTTGACAGCCTTGAATTAACTAATTCTATTTGTGACGATAGCACACTCCATTTTGGTGGGTGTATATCGTCACAACTTACTTTTAGCACTATTAATTTTAAGGAGCAATTAGTAGGTAGAGAAATCAAAGTGTACATAAAGCAAAGTTATTTGGATAATGTTTATCCGTCTAAGGACTTGTACCCATCCGGTGAACTTTATCCTTGTAAAGTAGTAGATAAGTCAGCTTGTATCTTTACCGGAACTATTGATAGTGCAAAAAGACAACAGAATAAAACTATTAAAGAAGTTACTGCTTATGATAACTTTTATCTAGCCGGTAAAATTAATATTTACACTTGGTTCTTTGGTTTTGCAACTTACTCTCCAAATACAACAATTAAAGATTTAAAAGAATGTGTAATTGATATGTGCGAAGAAAAAGGTCTTATTGTTGACAGTAACTTTTATGGTAGTGAAGATGATAAAAAACTTTCTTTATCAGCTACAATTGTAAAAGAAGTTTTTAACGGTAAATTAACAGTACTTAATTTGCTTCAAGATTTGTGTGAGTGTTCTGCAAAGTTTGCTTTTTGTGATGGGGAAGGAAGTATTAAGTTTAAGAAATTACCACAAGAAAAGGATGTAACAGATGTTTATACTGTTGGCTATTATACAGACTTGAATTTTGAAGATTACACAGTTGCTAAGATAACTAAAGCAAGATTTAAGTACAGCAAGGACAAGACATACACAGAAAATATAGTAACCACATCAGGTAAGCAAAATTATTATGACGGTGATAACAAATTTATCTCTTGTAATACAGAGAAAACTCTTGTTAGTAAATTTATAAGACCCTCAGGTGCAGTTTATGGTGGATGGATGTTCTATGAATATCGTCCCTTTAGTGTTAATCTGTTTGACCGTTGGTGGCTAGAACCGGGTGATACCATACAGTTAAATACAGGCGTAGAGGACACTCCAACAATTACAAGTACAATTTTTAACAGAACTTTATCCGGAACAGTTGGCATTACTGTCCAAGTAAGTACAGAAAGTTCAGAATATCAAGGAGATGATGATAAACAATGGGCTACAACTTAATTAATTGGGAGAATAGTCCCAGTAAGCAAACACCAATCAATGCAGAAAATTTGAACCAAATGGATGAGAATATAGCTAAAGCTATTCAAGGTACTAGGTTCAATTTTTCTGCAACCTTTACAGCAGACAATGTGCTAAAGAACACAACATCAACGAAAGCATTGGGTGCAGGTAGTTTTGCGACAAGTCAGACAGATATTGTAACAGTATTTGTTGCAGATAATGTTACAAAAATTAATAGTGGTACATTTAGTGGGTGTACCTCATTAAAGACAATTTATATTGATAACACAGTTGGCAATGTTGAAATTGTAAGTGGTTCAGTACCATCAGGTGTTAGTATTGTTTACTCAAATGATGATAACTTCATCAATGTAAATGAACTATTAGCAAGTGCTATTAAGTCGCTGAAGAAACAAGTAAATGCAGATAAGTCTGATTGGGAAAATAGAGCAACAAGTATTGAAGAAAAAGCCTCATCAGATGTAACAGAACTTTCACAGACAATTCAGAAGGTGAAAGAATCAGCAATTGAAGAATTTGCAAGTGTGAAAGCTGATTTAGATAAGAAAGAAAATGTATCTAACAAAGTTAATACAATAGATTTTCCAAGCACAACTTATTATCCATCAACCAAAGCAGTATGGGACTATGTGACAAGCAAATTATCATCATTAATCAATGACATTGCAACTTTGAATAACAATAAAGTAAATGTAACTGACTATAATATTTTCAAAGATGATATTAAAGCTACAGTCAACAACAACACAAACGCTATCAAAGCAAATGTTACTGCTATTGATAAGTGTGTTGCAGATATAGCAAATAACTCAGCTTTAGTCAATCAAAATTCAATTAAAGCCACAACAGATAAGTCAACTAGCATTGTGCTTAATGACAGTAGTGATTGTAACATTATTGGTTTAACTTTGTATGGTAAAACAACTCAAAGTACAACACCTACACCAACCAATCCCGTTGCTATTAAGGATATTAACAATCCTAAAATTACTGTTACAAATGATAGTGATAGTCAAAGTATTAATATTCAATGCACATTAAGAGGTATAGGAAATGTATGTGATACTCTAACAGTAAATAGCGATGGTACAGGTTACATAACACAAAGATTATTTGTAGAAAGAATCACATCACAGCAAAAGTCAACCAGCTACGAATGGAATTATTCAAAAACAACCCATAGATTTTTCAGAAACGACTATTCATATTCATTTGATGTGAAAGACAACAAACCTTTGATTTTATGCAGTCATCTTGATGTAGGAGAAAATGAAAAGAATACTGCTTTTGATAATTCAATAGGTTGGATAAATGTTAGTGGTGTTGGAATTGCAATCAGAATGACTGAATTTGATGGTGATATTGCAAAATTTAAAAAGTGGCTTGATGACAATGAAGTGTATGTTGTAGCACCACGGTCAAAACCCATTACCGTTAATTTGTCAAAAGATGAAGTAGATAAAATACTGTCACTTCATACCTATTATCCTAGTACAACAATTGTTGCCGACTGTGATTGTGAAGTTGAATATGTAGCAGATACAAAAACCTATATCGACAACAAGTTTAACGAGTTAGCAACTGCACTAGTTGCACACGAAAGTGAGGTGATGTAATAATGTTCAATCTGCATGATTTTGTGCTTAGAACACTTGAAACAGCACGAAACAATCTTAATGAATACCAAGTCAGAGCATACGCACTAAGCTGGTATAGTAAGTCAGTATTAACTGATGAAGATATGCTGACTATTGAAAGCTGGTATTCAGTTGAAGAAACCGAAACAAATGGCGAAGATACAGAAAACTCAAAGGGTGACTTTGCCGAAGATGTCACAACAGATACGGAAAAGGAGAATTAAGATGGATTTAAAAAAACAGTTTATGAAAATTGTTGTAGATTACTACAATAATCATGTAGATGTAACAGACAACAAGACTTTAACAGAAGATGATGTGTACATCGTGTGGTACTGCAAAACTTTGCAGAACTGTAAAGCACTATTGTCAACAACTGTTTCAGATGGTATGTATTACGAAATTACATACAATGGAGACAAGAAAGAATTTTATCTTGACGCATACAAAAAGTGGCAAAATGTTTGTATTAAAGAAGTAGAAGAAAGTGAGGAAGTATAAAATGAAAGAATTAGTATGTACAACCTTTGGCGTTGTTGGTAGCTTTATCACAACACTTTTTGGTGGATGGAATACAGGTATGATAACTTTAATTATTTTTATGGCAGTTGATTATGTAAGTGGACTTGTTTGTGCCGGTGTATTTAAGAAGTCCTCTAAGTCAGATAACGGTGGACTTGAAAGTAGAGCGGGTTTTAAAGGTTTGTGCAGAAAAGGTGTAACACTTCTTGTTGTGCTTGTTGCTTATAGATTGGACTTGCTTATTGGCACAAATTACATAAGAGATGCCGTAATTATTGCATTTTGCGTAAATGAACTGATTTCAATAGTAGAGAACTGTGGTTTAATGGGTGTACCAATGCCACAAGTAATCACTAAAGCTATTGACCTATTAAAGAAGAAAGGTGAGGATGAATAATGAGTAATAGTAAACTTGTAAGTGTAACTAAATTAAGTCCTTGTCACTCAGGACTAAGAACCCATACTATTGACCGTATCACACCACATTGTGTGGTCGGTCAGTTGTCTGCTGAATCTATTTGTAATTGCTTTACAAGTCCATCAAGAGAGGCTAGTTGCAACTATGGTATTGGCAAGGATGGTAGAGTAGCACTTATTGTTGAGGAGAAAAACCGTAGCTGGTGTTCTTCAAGTAATGCAAATGACCAAAGAGCAGTTACCATTGAATGTGCAAGTGGGCTTGAAGAACCCTATACTATGAACAGTAAAGTATATAAATCTCTTGTAAAATTGTGTGTTGATATTTGCAGGAGAAACAACAAAACAAAGTTGTTATGGTTTAATGGCAAAGCAAAAACCTTGAATTATAACCCTAAGTCAAATGAAATGGTGCTTACTGTTCACCGTTGGTTCGATAATAAGAGTTGTCCGGGTAATTGGCTTTATAGCCGATTAGGTAAGTTGGCAAAAACTGTAACCAAGAAACTACAGAAAAATGAGAAAGTTAAACTACAAGGTAATGCAGGACTATATAAGTACAGCTTTAAGGACCCTATCGGTAATGCCAGTACAAAACTTAAAACTTTAAAAAAGGGAACAACAGTACAAGTTATTGAAGATGATGGCACAGGTTGGGTAAAGGTTAAGGCACTATTAACAACGGGTTGGATTGCTACAAGCCATCTTGGCAATGCTTGTACTCACTCAACATACAAGACAATCACAGTTAGTAAAGGTACAAGAGTACGCAGACTAAACAGGGCAGAAACAAAGTTTGAAACAGATACTAAGCTTGGAGCAAGTCATAAATTTAGGATTATTTGTACAATTACTAAAGGTAAGTATGCCGGTTGTAAGTATGCGAAAATTATCAGCAATGATAAGAATAATGGCAGAATGTATTACATTTATTAATAAGAATTAATGATTATAATTAATTTTGAAAATCTTTCGTTAATGTTTTAAATTTTGAATGTAATTTTTAAGGATTTTAACACTTGAAACTTGTTATTTTAACTGTTAAGGCTTATTTTCAAAACTTTTTAAACATTTGAACTTTTAAAAAAAATCAGTAATTTTTAAAAACAGTAAAACAAAATCAATTTTTCGTGCAAAACTATACCCCACAACAGTTACTACACCGTTGTGGGGTTGTTTTACTTTTGTATATTAATTTGACAAACGAACATATGTTCTATATAATTAATAGTAGTTTTTATTTATGTAGTTTGTGCATAATATAAAATGCACAAATTATTATTAAATTAATGTAGAAAGGTTACGAAAAATTGTTAAATATTAAAAATTTATTGAAAAAGTTAGTAATGATATGTTACAATATCATCATAATAAAGGAAGGAGGTTATGTAAAAATGAATAGTGCACTTGATGTTTCAAGATATATAATTAATAAATGTAATTCAAATAATTACTATATTTCAAATTTGAGATTACAAAAAATATTGTATTTTATACAAATGGAATTTATTATTGAAAAAAATAAGAAATGCTTTGACGATGAAATTCAAGCTTGGGATTATGGTCCAGTTGTTCCTAATGTGTATCATGTGTTTAAGCGATTTGGTGCATCAAATATACCTCCGATTAGATATTATTATGATAGGTCTCAAGGCTTATTAAATATGAAAAAAATCGAATTTAAAGAAGATGTTATATGTCCTGAAGATAGAAAAATTATTGATAAGGTAATTGTAGAATGTTCTGCTTATAGTACAAGTAAGTTAGTTGATATAACACATTCTCAACCTCCATGGAGAAATGCTTATCATCATAAAAAAAATTCTGTAATAAGTAATAAGTCAATAAAAAGATTTGTATCTCAACAAGGTAGTTAATAATTATAGTTGGTAAGTGCTTATGTTTGATAAATATACACAAGTAAATATGAATTTAAATAAGAATCATATAAATTCAAAAACTGAAGAAATGTTGTCTGATATGAGAACTATATGTGTACTTCTTAGTGTTGAGGCAAATATTTTTTCATCAAAAGATGTAGCTAAAAAAATTTTGCAATATATAAGTAAGTATGATAGATTACTTTATTCTGAGATTAGTGTTTATTACTTTTCAAACGATGATGATACGGATGAAAGTGATTCGAGAAAAGCTATACAAAATACACAAAGATTATTAGATTATATTTTATCTTCAGAAAGTGATAAAGATTTTGATAATGAAGATTTGGAAAAATTACAAAAAGTCGTTTTAAAATTGTGGGATCATTTTCAACTAGCACAGTATCAAGCTACTTACTTAAATAAAGATAATTTTTATGAGCATTTTTATGATGAAAAGAATGAGATAACCGAAGAAATAAGGGATGAAGGTCATAAATTAAATAAAGAACTGATTTCTTTAGTAGCAATTTTTACTTCGATGGCTTTTCTAGTATTTGGTGGATTAAACTCTTTATCAGATATATTAGGTTCTACTATAAAGAATTTACCTGTTTTAAATATATCTATAGTTTCTCTTATTTGGGGATTATGCATTTACAATATTATATTTTTGTTTTTGTATTTAGTAGCAAAGATAATCGATACAGATATATCGTCAAATTATAGCGATTTTTTCTTTATAAGACATAAGGTTTATATAATAGGTAATGCTATTCTTCTTACAGCTCTTGCTTTATGCGGTTGGCTTTATTTTATAAAAGTTGACTTTCAAGGATGGTACACTGAATTATGTTGTATGTACGGCTGTATGGCTAAATTTTTACCTATAATATTTATGATATGTATTGTTATTGTAATTCTAGTATGTTATTTTATTAGTTGGATAGTAAATAGGATTAGAATTAAAAATATGAATGATGAGTATTTGGATGATTTAGACGATGTTTATTAATAAAAATTTTGGTGACTATTTCACTTATTTGTGAGTAGTCACCTTTTTTATAACATTTGAAGTATGCACCCCCATATTGTGTAATTATAATTTTGGCAAGTTTTGGGTTAGTTTGTTTTATTCTGATAGGGTACTGAAGTCTTTTTTCATATACAAACATTTACTGCACCTCCCAAGGCCAAGGTCCTTTTATCCATTGAACGGGACTATCGGCATCTTTGCTCATTAGTGGACCGTATTCATCTTCAAATTTTTCTTTCAGTTTTACATATTTATCATTTAAGTCATCAAATTTAGCCATAGCATCTGTTGAGTCAGGGTGAGTGTCTAGAAAAAGTCTGATTTCAAACATTGCAAATGCTACGGAACTTAGTTTCTTAAGCAAAATATCTCTTTCAGTCATCATTTTTGCCACCTGTACATTTAGAACCGAAAAATGGTTTGTGTAGAGTAGGGAACATTGTCCCTGCCTCAAAACCATGTGCTATTGAATAAAATTTTGGATTGTTGCTTTGATATGGCACATAAGCCATAGCTTCTGTATAATCAGATGGTATTGGTGATATACCATAACTCTTAAAAATTTCTTCTACCAATGTAATTCTCCTTTTTCTAAATTAAGTTCTTTAAAACTCATTTATATAATATGATTAATATATTGGTATTGTGAATTAGAGAATTGATAAATTCTAAAAAAATTTATATTATTTTGTCTAAAGGTATTTATTTTTTGTAGAATATACTGTATAATACTTATGTAAGTTGTAAACATTTATGTAATATATTATTTTAAAATTAAAAGGAGATTAATTATGGGTCTTATAAAAGCTATTGCCGGTTCAGCAAATGGTGTTATGGCTGACCAGTGGAAAGAGTTTTTCTACTGCGAGTCAATGCCAAAAGATGTACTGGTAACAAAAGGTGTTCACCGTACAGGTAAGCGTTCATCAAATACAAAGGGTACAGACAATGTTATTACTAACGGTTCAGTGCTAGCTGTTGCTGACGGTCAGTGTATGCTAATTGTTGAACAGGGTAAGGTAGTAGATATTTGTGCAGAACCGGGTGAATATATTTTTGATAGTATGACAGCTCCTAGTGTATTTACAGGTGGCTTAGGTGCAGGTATCTTAGATACTTTTAGAGATATTGGTAAGCGTTTTACTTTTGGTGGTGATAAGCCTTCTGACCAAAGAATTTACTATATCAACACTAAGGAAATTCTTGAAAATAAGTTTGGTACACCAAATCCAATTCCATTTAGAGTAGTTGATAAAAATATTGGTCTTGATGTTGATGTATCAGTTAGATGTAGTGGTGTTTACTCATACAAGATTGTAAACCCAATTCTATTCTACACAAATGTTTGCGGTAATGTTCAGGGTGACTATACTCGTGGTGAGATTGACTCTCAGCTAAAAACTGAGTTTGTCTCAGCTTTACAACCGGCATTTGCAAAGATTTCCGATATGCAGGTTCGTCCATCAGCACTACCGGCTCATGCTGAAGAACTTTCTGAGGCTATGAATACTGCCCTAACTGCAAAGTGGGCACAGTTAAGAGGTATTCAGGTAATTTCAATTGCTATGAATCCTATTACACTTCCACCTGAAGATGCCGAAATGATTAAACAGGCTCAGCGTACTGCAGTTATGCGTGACCCTTCAATGGCAGCAGCAACATTAGTTGGTGCTCAAGCAGATGCTATGAAAGCAGCAGCAGAAAATGAAGCCGGTGCATTTACAGGCTTTTTGGGAATGGGTATGGCTCAACAGGCAGGTAACGCCGGTAATGTAAACGGTCTATTCCAAATGGGTCAGCAACAACAGGCTCAGCAGTATGCTCAACAACAAGCACAAATGCAACAGCCTCAGCAACCACAACCAACTCAGACACCACAACAAAGTGCCGGTGAAGACAGTTGGGTATGTTCTTGTGGTACTACAAATACAAGCAAATTCTGTACAAATTGTGGTAATAAGAAGCCTGAAAATGTCGGTTCATGGATTTGCTCTTGTGGTGCAAAGAACTTTGGTAAGTTCTGTACTGAATGTGGTTCCAAGAAACCTGAAGAAAAGAAAACTTTCCGTTGTGATAAGTGTGGTTGGACACCTGAAGACCCAGCATCACATCCAAAGTTCTGCCCTGAATGTGGGGATATTTTTGATGACAACGATATTGTAAAATAATTTAATTAGGTAATGTAGGAGAATAGAATATATGGCAGATATGCTTGAGTATAAATGTCCCTGTTGTGGTGGTGCAATTAACTTTGACAGTAAATTGCAGAAAATGAAATGTCCTTATTGTGACACAGAGTTTGATATGGAAACTTTAAAGTCATATGATGAGGACCTTAAGAAAAATACACAGGACAATATGAATTGGGATAATTCCAATGAACAAACATTTACTGATGAAGAAACAGAAGGTATGTCAGTTTATGTATGTAATTCATGTGGTGGCGAAATTGTTGCCGATGAAAATACCGGTGCAACAAGTTGTCCGTATTGTGGCAACCCTGTTGTGTTAAAGGGTAGATTCTCAGGTGACCTAAAGCCTGATTATGTTATCCCGTTTAGACTAACTAAGGAAGATGCTATCAAAACACTTTCTAATCATGTTAAAAAGAAACTTGTTCCAAAAATCTTCAAAGACAAAAATCATATTGACCAAATTCGTGGTATGTATGTGCCATTTTGGTTATTTGATGCTGATACTGAGGCTCATATTCAGTACAAAGGTACAAAGGTAAGACATTGGAGCGATAGTGACTATAATTACACAGAAACCAAATATTACCTAGTTGGCAGAGGTGGTAATGTTGGCTTTACTAATGTACCGGTTGACGGTTCAAGCCAAATGCCTGATGACCTTATGGAAAGTATCGAACCTTTTAACTTTGATGAAGCAGTAGATTTCCAAACTGCTTATTTAGCAGGTTACCTTGCTGATAAGTATGATGTTACAAAGGAAAACAGTATTAATAGAGCTAATCAGAGAATTAAAAATACTACCGAACAGTTGTTTAGAGAAACTGCAAGTGAGTATTCTTCTTTAATGACACAGAGTTCAAGTGTGCAGTTCCAAAACGGTACTTCAAAATATGCACTATATCCTGTTTGGATACTTAATACCTCTTGGAATGGTCAAAATTTCCTATTTGCAATGAATGGTCAAACCGGTAAAATGGTTGGTGACCTACCTATTGATTGGGGTGCATTTTGGAGATATTTTGCCATTATTGCAGGTTCTATAGCAGCAGTTATTATTATAATTGGCTTGTTATATAATTTACTGTAAGGAGGTACTAAGATGAAAAAAAGAGTTGTTTCAATTATTTTTGCAATTTTTCTGGTGTCATTATCTGTACTTCCTGCTTTTGCCGAAAGTGAAGGTGCCAGTACATATGGTAGGCTTGTAGATACTGCAAAGCTACTATCAGAAGATGAATATAGCCAATTAAAGGAACACATTGACACTGTATCGGAAAAATATACATTTGATGTTGTTATTGTTACCGAAAAGTCTATTGGTGACAAAACACCTACAGAATATGCTGATGATTTCTTTGACTATAAAGGTTATGGTGAGGGAGATAATCACGATGGTATTCTTTTCTTGCTAGATATGGAAAATAGAAAATGGGCTATCAGTACAACAGGTGCCGGTATTCCATATTTCACAGACTATGGTCAAGAAAGAATTATGGATGATGTTAAGCCATATTTAAGTGACGGTGAATACTATGATGCATTTGATACATTTGTCAAAATGTGTGATGACTATATTAATAAGGCTATAACTGATGAACCATATGATGTAAACAATCAGCCTAAGACTATAATTCCAATATACTATATTATATTCGGTGGTGTAGGTATGGGTGCTTTAGTTGGTTTCATTGTTGTACTTATTATGAAGTCAAAGCTAAAGTCTGTTCGTATGCAACCATTAGCAAATAGTTATGTAAAGAGTGGTTCATTTAATGTTACAGAACGCAGTGACCTTTACTTGTACCGTAATATAAGTAAAACTGCTAAACCAAAGGATAATGATAGTGGCAGTGGTGGCTCTAGTACACATACTAGTTCATCAGGTACTTCTCATGGTGGTTCAAGTGGTAGCTTCTAATTAAATAATTATTATAGAAAGGCAGTTTATACTGTCTTTCTTTTTTACAAATTTATGGCATAAAAATACCGACCTAACTAGATTGATTCTAACTTAGGTCGGTTATTTTAATTAAATTTGTTTTACATAGGGAGTGACTCTTAATCACTTATTAAAAATTATACATTTTCTGCATCAATAGCTTTGTTCTCAGCTAAACTTTTTTTAACATCAAGCAGTCGCTGATTTTTGCTACCTCTAAAGTGTAGCATTAAACTTCTTTCAGCAAGAATAAAGGGACCATCAACAAGATAGTCAACTTCCTCCAAAAGTTCTTTCCATTCAGGATGAGTGTCAAAGGAAGAAACCAGCTTTTCGAATGTATAACCTGTGTAACAGAAAACATTATATCCGTTTTCGTGACACATTTTAGCTAGTTTTGCAAGTGGCTTAGCTTGTGCAAATGGTTCACCACCGGAAAAGGTAAGTCCTTGAAGTAGTGGGTCTTTCTTAGCAGTATTGATTAACTTCTCGATTTCACAATCAAAACCACCCTCAAAGTCCCAAGTTTCAGGATTATGGCAACCCTCACAGTGGTGAGGGCAACCTTGTGTGAAAACTGTCATTCTAATTCCTGGACCATCAACGATAGATTCCTTAATTACACCGGCAAGTCTGACTATATTGTCAGCCATTAAATAGCCTCCTCACAGTCAAGACAACCACAATCAGTTGTTAGTGTGTGCTTTACTCTGTCTTCAACTTCAGCTTTCTTAGCATCATTGAAACGGTCAACAGTACCTACAAGATAACCGGTAATTCTTCTGATTCTTTCAAAGCCCTTACCTGATTCTCCTTCTTTTCTGCCGCACTTAGGACAAACATCACCGATAATACCTGTGTGACCACATACAGGGTCTCTGTCAACAGGGTGGTTAATTGAACCGTAGCCAATGCCTTGTTCTTTCATATATCTGATAACTGATTCAAAAGCATCTAGGTTTTCTGTTGGGTCACCGTCAAGTTCAATGTAACTGATGTGACCACCGTTAGTTAGGTTGTGATAAGGAGCTTCAATTCTAATCTTATCAAATGCTGAAATATTGTAATAAACAGGTACATGGAAAGAGTTAGTGTAGTAATCTCTGTCTGTAACACCCGGGATAATACCGAACTTTTCTTTATCAATACGAACAAATCTACCTGATAGACCTTCTGCAGGAGTAGCAATAACTGAGAAGTTTAGGTGATACTTTTCAGTAGCTTCGTTCATCTTCTTACGAATGTAACCAACAATTTCAAGACCAAGTCTCTGGCTTTCTTCACTTTCACCGTGGTGCTTACCTGTAAGAGCCTTTAGACATTCAGCAAGACCAATGAAACCACAAGTCAGTGTACCATGCTTTAGAACTTCTCTAACTTCATCATTAGGGTTTAGCTTGTCTGAGTCTAGCCAAATACCTTGTCCCATTAGGAATGGATAGTTAAGAACCTTTTTCTGACACTGAATTTCAAATCTTTCAAGTAGCTGGTCAGTAACTAGGTCAACCATTCTGTCTAGTTGTTCAAAGAAGAAGTCAATGTTCTTGTTAGCAAGAATTGCAAGTCTAGGTAGGTTGATAGAAGTAAATGATAGGTTACCTCTGCCGTATGTAATTTCTCTTGTTGGGTCGTAAACATTGCTCATAACTCTTGTACGGCAACCCATATATGCAATTTCTGTTTCAGGATGACCAGGCTTATAGTAAGGTAGGTTAAATGGAGCATCAATAAAGCTAAAGTTAGGGAATAGACGCTTAGCAGAAACCTTCATAGCTAACTTGAATAAATCATAGTTAGGGTCACCCGGATTATAGTTAACACCTTCCTTAACCTTGAAAATGTGGATAGGGAAGATAGGAGTTTCGTTGTTACCAAGACCTGCATCTTCAGCAAGAAGGATGTTCTTAATAACAAGTCTGCCTTCAGGAGTTGTGTCAGTACCATAGTTTAGTGATGAGAATGGAATCTGAGCACCTGCTCTTGAATGCATTGTGTTTAGGTTGTGGATAAGTGCTTCCATTGCCTGATATGTTGAACGGTCAATTTCCTTTTCAGCATGCTTCTTAGCAAATCTCTGAATTTTACCACCCATTTGTTCACCATACATTTCTACAAGAATTGGAAGTTCAGCCTTAGCATATTCTTCACCTGCCTGTAGAGAAGGTTGGTCACCACTGATTTCTTTTGCCTTTTCAATAATTTCACTTGCAGTAGCAACTGTTTCGTCAATGTCATCAACTTCTGCCAAAAGTTCAATAGCTCTTGCTAGGTTCTGACGATATAGCTTAACATAAGTTTTCTTAACACCCGGAGCCATACCGTAATCAAAGTTAGGTACTGACTGACCACCGTGCTGGTCGTTTTGGTTGCTTTGAATAGCAATACAAGCAAGTGCTGAGTAAGAAGCAATATCGTTAGGTTCTCTTAGGTAACCGTGACCTGTAGAGAAACCACCCTTAAATAGCTTTACAAGGTCAATCTGACAACAAGTAGTTGTTAGTGTTAAGAAGTCAAGGTCATGAATATGAATGTCACCATCTTCGTGAGCCTTAGCGTGTTTAGGGTTAAGAATGTACATTTTGTAGAACTGCTTAGCACCTTCACTACCATACTTAAGCATGGTACCCATTGCAGTATCACCGTCAATGTTAGCATTTTCTCTCTTAACATCATTATCTTTAGCTGATTTAAAAGTTAGGTCCTCATAAATCTTCATTAGCTTTGTGTTCATTTCTCTATGTCTTGTTCTTTCAGCTCTGTAAAGAATGAACTCCTTAGCTGTTCTTGCATGACCGTTTTCAATCATCATCTTTTCAACAGTATCCTGTACATGTTCAACTGTTGGTGCAGGAATTTTCTCAACATTTTCAATATAGTCGCATACCTTGTTGGCTAAATCCTCAGCTTCTTCATAGTTTGAGCCACCAATTGCCTGTGCTGCCTTAAAAATCGCATTAGTTATTTTTTCAATTTCAAATGGTTCTTTTCTACCATCTCTCTTGGTGATTTCAGTAATCATTTCGTTCCTCCCATGTAAAATATCATATATTGTAAAACAAAATCATCAAATTACCTTATGTAAATTAAAAATAAATAAAATGTTTGTTTTTTTCGTGCCTTATTAGTATATGCCATATATTGTGTTAAGTCAACCGTTATTATTACCAATTTAACGAATAAATTTTATGTAATTTTATAAATCCTAGATTTTATGGGATTTACAATAGATTGTGTTACAAAATTGTAAACACACAATATATAGTATAAGTGTTGTAAAATGTTCAATAGTTAAAGTATAATATTCTTATTAGGAAATAAACATCTTACCTTTGTGGCAATATATAACATATACCACAATATATAGTTTCACAAAAACTTTAATCATTCTTGAAACATTTGTGTTTCTATATTATAATATAAGTTAGAACTTTTGAAAGGAAGTATATATGAAACTTTTAGTTGTTGACGGAAATTCAATTCTAAACAGAGCTTTCTATGGAATAAGATTATTGACTACAAAAGATGGTCAGTTTACTAATGCAATATATGGCTTTTTAACAATGCTACTTAAAATACAGGAAGATGTTACCCCGGATGCAGTGGCTATTGCTTTTGACTTAAAAGCACCAACCTTTAGACACAAAGCATATGATGGGTACAAATCTAACAGAAAAGGTATGCCTGAAGAACTACATCAGCAGTTGCAACCTTTAAAGGACTTATTAACTTTACTTGGCTATACTATTATAACTAAGGAGGGTTATGAGGCTGATGATATTCTGGGTACACTTTCTCATACTTGTAAGGTTAATGGTGATGAATGTGTACTTGCTACAGGGGATAGAGATTCACTTCAACTTATTAATGATAAGGTAACAGTAAGACTTGCATCCACTAAAGGTGGCAAGGCTAATGCTATACTTTATGATGAAAAGAAGATTATGGAGGACTATGGTGTAACACCAAGACAGCTTATTGAGATTAAAGCTATTCAAGGTGATTCATCAGACTGTATTCCCGGTGTTCCAGGTATTGGACCTAAAGGCGCAGGTGACTTAATCCAAAGATTTAATAACCTTGACTATATATATGAAAATCTAGATACTATTGATATTAAAGATGGTATGAGGAAGAAACTTCGTGAAAACAAAGATAGTGCCTATATGTCACGAATGTTAGGTGAAATCAAGCTTGATATTCCTATTGATACTGATATTAATCATTATCTTGTAAATTGTACTCAGCCTGATGAGGCATCAAGAATGATGGCAAAACTAGAACTTTTTTCCTTAATAGATAAGTTTAAGTTAAAAGAAGTTGGGTCAGCAGAGGAAACTCCTAAAGAAAAGAAAAAATATTCTTTAAATGAAAAAAATACCATTGATTTATTAGGCAAAGAATTGTATATTTATAGTAATAGCAAAAGTAAAGGTGATATTGACTATCTATATATAATAGAAGAAAATGAAATCATCAAAACTACTGATGTTGATACTGTACTAAAAAGTGAAAACAAAAAGTATGTTTATTCTTCAAAAGAATTATTTGCTTATGCTAATAAAAAGGGTTTTGAAATCAAGAACCTTGTTTTTGATATTACTTTAGCATCATATTTGTTAAATCCAAATTCAAGTTCATATGACATTGATAAGTTAAACGGTGAATATGAAGTTGAAACTTATGATGGTGAAGATGAATTCCTATGTAATATTGCACCAATGATTGATTTGTGTAATATTCTCGAAAAGAAAATAGAACAGTGTAATCAAAAAAAGTTGCTTAATGAAATTGAAATTCCACTTTCAAATGTACTAGCCAGAATGGAGAACCTAGGTTTTGCAGTTGACAAACAAGGAATTGAAGATTTTGGCAAAATGTTGAAAGAAAATATTGAAAATCTTAAGTCAGAGATATATAATTCTGTAGGGAGAGAATTTAATATTAATTCTCCTAAGCAACTTGGTGTAGCATTATTTGAAGATTTAGCTTTGCCTTGTAAGAAAAAGACTAAGTCAGGTTACTCTACAAGTGCTGATGTATTGGAAAGTCTAAAGAATCAGCATCCTGTAGTCAGTATGGTGCTACAGTACAGAACGTTAAGTAAACTAAATTCTACTTATTGTGAGGGACTGTTAAAGGTTATCGGTGATGACGGCAGAATTCACTCATCATTTAATCAGACAGAAACCAGAACCGGTAGAATTAGCTCAACAGAACCTAACCTACAGAACATTCCTGTAAGAACCGAACTTGGTAGAGAAATGAGAAAGTTCTTTACTGCAAGAGAAGGTTGGGTACTTGTTGATGCCGACTATAGCCAAATTGAACTTAGAGTATTAGCCGATATTTCCGGTGACAAGAATATGATTGATGCTTTTAAGAATAATCAAGATATTCACGCAATTACTGCAAGTCAGGTTTTCAATATGCCACTTGACTTTGTTACCGGTGAAATGAGAAGTAGGGCAAAGGCAGTTAACTTCGGTATTGTTTACGGTATCGGTGCTTATTCTTTGGCTAAGGATATTGGTGTAACCAATAAAGAGGCTAAGAATTATATTGAGTCCTACCTAAAGCATTACAGTGGTATTGATAAGTATATGCACGATGTTGTAGAAAAGGCAAAAGATACAGGTTATGTTGAAACTGTATTTGGTAGAAGAAGATATTTGCCTGAACTTTCTGCAAGTAACGGAATGACAAGAGCTTTTGGCGAAAGAGTAGCAAGAAATGCTCCAATCCAAGGTACAGCAGCAGATATTATCAAAATTGCAATGATTAAGGTTGATAAGCGTTTAACGGAAGAAAACCTTGAGGCAAGACTTGTATTACAAGTACACGATGAACTGATTGTTGAGTGTCCAAGTCATGAGTCAATGAGAGTTGCAATGATTCTTCAAGAAGAAATGGAAAAGGCAGTGTCACTTTCTGTGCCACTTGTTGCTGACTCAGCAGTAGGCAAGACTTGGTATGATGCCAAAGGTTAATGATATAGTTATTAAATAGTTTAGATATTATAGAGAATAGAGAAAAGTTTTTAGGCAGGAGGATATTTTATGAACTGCGTTAAATGTGGTAAGAAAATAAACGGTAGTGAAATGTTTTGTAAAGTGTGTGGCACTAACAACAAGGTTACTACCAATATAGTTAATAGTGCCATTGATGGCAACAAGGAGTCTTTATCATTTCTTTATAAACTAACATATAAGGATATGTACAAGACAGTTAAGTTTGCAGGTTGTCCTAAGGATAGCATTAATGAAGTAATGAAAGACAGCTATGTTCTAGGCTTTGGCAACCTATCAGGACTTAGCCATCCCGATAGATTTTCTTCTTGGATTGACAAGATTGCAATTTATCGTACAATCAATCAGCTAAAGGATACTGTTGTAGATTCTTTCCCTGTGTCAGACGGTGAAGATGAAGAAGTGGAGTTTATTCCTGAAATGCTAAAGGAATTGCCTAACAAACTTGTAGGTGAGAAAAAGGCTAAGGAATATATCGACAAAATCCTAGGTGCTTTATCTGTTGAACAGAGAATGACAATTGTTATTTTCTACTACAACAAGCTAAGTATTAAGGAAATTTCTCATGGTACAGGCTGTTCAGAAAACACAGTTAAAGATAGACTTAACACAGGTAAAATGGCTGTTGAAAAGCAAGTAGAAGAATTACAGAAAAAAGGTACAAATACTTATGGTCTTGCACCTATTTCTTACTTACTTCTATTATTTGAAAGTTTCAACAACATTAAGGGTGAATTTGATGATAAGTCACTTCTTAATTCTATATTAGAAAATAGCACTGCTACAGAAGAAGATAATGTACCGGTTGTTAACTCTAAGAAAGAAGAACCAAAGGATGGACCTAAGGAAGAACCAAAGGAAAAATCCGATGAAGCAGTAGCACCTATTAATGTAAAGGACATTAGTTCTTTAGCACCTGTAGATGTTGATGATGAACCTACCGAAGAAGAAAATAAAGAAGATACAGATACTAAAGAAAACATTGAAGATGTAAAGGTAGAAGAATTATCCGATAAGGAAGATAATTCTACTGAAGAAAATAAATCTGAAAATGTAGAGGCAACTAAGGTTATTCCTACAGAAGAAATTAAGGAATCAACACTTACTCTTGATGTACCACTTGATACTTATGAACTTGGTGCTAGTACTGATAGTGATAATCTTGATGTTGAAAGCAATTATGATGTACCATCTCATGCTATGGATATTGATGATGATGACTTTGAAAGGAAAGGCAAAAGCCTTGGTTTCAAAATCGGTATCGGTGTTGTAGTATTTATTGTTGTTATTGCTTTAACAGTAGCAGGTTACTTGTTCTATGATTACAATTATAGCGATGACCCAATTATTAAGCATGAAACAACTACTCAGAGTACTACAGTTAACACATCAACAACTACTCCAACTTCAACAGTACCAACAACAGTTGACCCTGATAAGGCAAAGTTAACTAATGCTGAAACAGTAAAGATGATTAGCTTACTACTTCCAACTGATAGCCACCATATACCTAACTTTGTATCAGCATCAGCAAGTGACTTAATTGATATGTGTATCAATTCAGCTACTAACTCAGCAAATGATGAAAACGCAAAGAGCCTTGTGGGTGACTTTAAGAAAGACAGCAACGGTTTCTATATTAAGAAAGATGATGTTGTTACAGCAGTAAAGAGTGTATTTGGTAAAGATGTAAGCAGTAGTAAATATGATGGTGCTTACAAGCTAAAGGATAATAAGTTCTATACTGATAATCCGGCATCAGGTGATGCTTATAACCATAGTTATAAGATTGAAAAGATTATCACAGATGACGGTAATGCACTAAATGTTTACTATACTTATTATGACAATACTGCAAAGAAACTAAGATACAATCATGCCGGTGTTGTAAGAAATAACGGTGATACTGATTATCCATTCACTCTATATGGTAGTGAAGAACTAACAAAGAGTGAATATAAGGATGCAATCGGTAAGTAAAAATATTGCAAAGAAATAGGGTGGACAATTTGTCCACCCTTTTACTTTATAAATTTTAAACTATTAGATAAAGTGTGTATAAATTCTTTCTTCATACTTTGGAAGTCCAAATTCCTTTTTGCCAAGTTCAATGCTTTTCATAAGAAATGTCATATTCTGAGCAAGAACCCTCATAGTTTGTTTACCCTCATGGTCAAGGTCTGCTTGACCTTTTTCTCTGCCATGAATACTGTTCCAGTATTGACTTGGTGCAACAGGCATATTTGAAATTGTAAAGTACTTGTTCAGTTCATCAAATGTAGCTGAACAACCACCTCGTCTAGCACATACAACACTAGCACCTACCTTCATACTTTTATCAAAGTGAGTACTGTAGAACAGTCTGTCTAAAAATGCAATTAGTGTTGCATTAGCTGATGCATAATAAACAGGACTTGCAATAACAAGACCGTCTGCCTTTTCAAACATAGGTGCAATTTTGTTTACTTCATCATCAAAGATACATTTGCCTTTTTCATAACAATAACCACAAGCAGTACAACCTCTAATATCCATATTGCCGATTTGTACTGTGTTAACTTCAATATGGTTTTTCTTAAAAACAGTTTCCATTTCGTTAAGTGCAATAGATGTGTTGCCGTTAACTCTGGGACTGCCATTAATCATCAAAACTTGCATACTTTTCTCCTTGAATGAAAATTAGTCTATATAATAAACATAGTCATCTTTTCTTTTAGCCGGTGTAGGTTCTTCACAATCTGCATAACCTAATACACAATGACCGATACCCTCATAGTCACCACTAATGCCAAGTGACTTTAACAGTTCCTTGCCTTCTTCACTTTCAAATTCTTCCTTTGCTCTGTGAATCCAACAAGAACCAATACCTAAGTCATGTGCGGCTAACATAAGGTTCTCCATAACCAAAGTACCATCATAGATATAAGTAGGTTTTTCCTTGTTAGCAAGTACAATCAAGCATACAGGTGCATTGTAGAATGGGTCAAAGTTTTCATCCTTACCCATAATAATGCTATTCATTTTGGATAGCTTATCTCTAACTTCCTTGTTAGTAACTGCAATAATAATAGGGGACTGAGCATTTCTGCCGGTAGGTGCATATGTTCCGGCTTCAATAATTTTATCCAAAATATCCTTTGGAATCATATCTGACTTAAACTTTCTGATACTTCTTCTTGATTTTATAGCTTGTAATGTTTCCATTATAAATACCTCCTTAGTTTCTATTATTATTTTATCATTTTACATTACTAGTTACAAGGTGCTTATAAGTGCTTTTCACATAATTTTCAGGCTTGAAATGAAAAAATTTGTAAAAAACTAGTGACAAATGCAAAATAAAGGTGTACAATATAGACAATAAATATTTTAATACGATATATTTTTTATAAGGAGTGTTTAATATGGCAAATAGATTTGTCTTAAATGAAACAAGTTATCACGGTAAGGGCGCAATTCAAGAGATTGCTACAGAAGTAAAGGGCAGAGGCTTTAAGAAGTGCTTTGTTTGTTCTGACCCTGACCTTATTAAGTTTAATGTAACTAAGAAGGTTACTGATGTTTTGGATGCAAATTCAATCGATTATGAAATTTATTCCAAGATTAAGGCTAACCCAACTGTTGAAAATGTAAAGACAGGTGTTGAAACATTCAAGGCTTCAGGTGCTGATTGTATTATCGCTATTGGTGGTGGTTCATCAATGGATACTGCAAAGGCTATCGGTATTATTATCAAAAACCCTGAATTTGCCGATGTTGTTTCTCTAGAGGGTGTAGCCCCAACAAAGAACAAGTGTGTTCCTATTATTGCAGTTCCTACAACTGCCGGTACTGCTGCCGAAGTAACTATTAACTATGTTATTACAGATACTGAGAAGAACAGAAAGATGGTTTGTGTTGATGTACACGACATTCCTGTTGTAGCAGTTGTTGACCCTGATATGATGAGTTCAATGCCTAAGGGACTAACTGCTGCTACCGGTATGGATGCTCTAACTCATGCAATTGAAGGTTATATTACTGCCGGTGCTTGGGAACTTAGTGATATGTTCCACCTAAAGGCAATTGAAATTATCTCCAAGAACCTTCGTGGTGCAGTAGAAAATACACCTGAGGGCAGAGAAGGTATGGCTCTTGGTCAGTATATTGCCGGTATGGGTTTCTCAAATGTTGGTCTTGGTATTGTACACTCAATGGCTCACCCACTAGGTGCAGTTTATGATACACCTCATGGTGTAGCTAATGCTATTATTCTACCAACAGTTATGGAATATAACGCACCTGCTACAGGTGAAAAGTATAGAAATATTGCAAAAGCAATGGGTGTTACAGGTGTTGACGATATGTCACTTGATGAAGCAAGAAAGGCAGCAGTTGATGCAGTAAAACAGCTTTCTCAAGATGTTGGTATCCCTGAAAATCTAAAGGATATTGTAAAGCCTGAGGATGTTGACTTCTTAGCACAAAGTGCTTATGATGATGCTTGTCGTCCGGGTAATCCAAGAGAAACTTCTGTTGAAGAAATTAAGGAACTATATTTATCCCTAATCTAATTATATTCCTCCAAAGAATTAAAATGAATAAATGTTAAAAAAGATAATTTTATATTTCTTTTGTTCCTACCTCTTATAGAAAAGGCCTCTAACTTTTGTAGTTAGAGGCTTTTTCATATATAGCTTATTAAATTATATGTTAAATCAGAACCACTTTTTCTTTTTAAAGAAAATTATACTGCCCACCACAATAACAATGCATAGTGCAATTACAATAGGATAACTGTATTGGTAGTGAAATTCAGGCATTTGCAAGTTCATACCGTACCAACCGGCAATTAAAGTCAAAGGTGAAACAATAACAGTGATGATTGTTAGAATTTTCATAGTTTTGTTAAGTTCAAGGTCAACCTGAGATTGATATGTACTCCAAACTTCTGATGCATAACTAAGTAGGTTATTTGTCTTAGAATATAGTCTGTCAAGTTTACTGTCAATCAGTGAAAACTTTTTTAATGTTGATTTGCTATAAAAACCATTTCTGTTTTCGGAAAGGTCTGCTACTAGGTTAAGCAGTAATTCATAATACATTTCAATTTTCATAAGGTGCTTTTTGATAATAAGCATTTTCTTTGCCATATGCTCATCAATATTATTGTCAAAAATTTCAGACTCAAACTGTCTAAGTTCTGCACCAATATCCTCAAGGTGAATTAAGTCACCACGAATAATTCTCATCATAAAGTGAAACAGTACTGTATTAATATTGAAACCGTTAGGAAAGGACTTCATTTCATCCATAACAGAAATAACATAGTTGTAGTCAGTTGAATAAAAATCAAGGTGACCGTTAGTAATAATTATATATACGGGATTGATTTCATCTTGTAAATTTTCAATGTGAATGTGGTTAATGCATATAAGGTCAAAGCCATCATAGCTTTCAAACCTACTGTATGTTCTTGATGCCATATAGTCATCAGATAACTGTTCGCTATGTGCAACAAATGGATTCACGCCTTCTTTAAGTTTTGAAACTGTAATCAAACTTTCTTCTTTATGCTCGGTTCTTATAACTTTTCCATCTAATATTGTGTAGTACATTTTCAATCACCACCTTATCCATTATATGTTTTTTCAGCATTATTTTCAAGGTGGTTTACTTTATTTCACATTTATTTAATGACGAAAAAAACTGCATCCTACTGTTAAGTAGAATGCAGTTAATTATTGATTTAGATTATTACAATACTTCTCTAATAAATTTATTAACTAATCATCAATAATATAACTATTAGGGTCGCATTCAAGATATTCTAGTTTGTTACCAAACATATACATATCAATATAATAATCTTTATTTGTAGTCTTAAAGAATACAGATGGTTTGCTACCTCTGGTTTTTACATTAACAATGTAGTATGAACCATCAAGGGAGATATTAAAATATACCTTGTTATTATAGAATAAAGCATCATTAATCCAATAGTGTTTCTTTCCTGTATAGGATGTGTTGGTTGCTTTATATATATCACTTATAGCACAAAGTTTATATTCTTTGTCAGTACCTGTACGCTTATAAAATACTTCTTCTTTTTTGCTATTTAGCTTACTATAAATAACACTACTACCGTTATTAGAGTTATAGTACTTATAAACATTCTTTGTAACAATTCTTCTTACATCCTTTTTGTCAAGGCTCTTAAGATTGTTGTTCTTGTTTATATAGTACATATAGTTCTTTGTAACATAAATCTCTTTTGCAGTAAATGTTGTCTTTTTACCATTAGCAAGGTTATAGGCTTTGTTTTGATAATAAATTTTACCATTAAATACATTAATGTTCGTTAGATTATCGCTATACACTTTAAAAAGTGTAGTAAGCTTATTGTTTCTGAATAATTTAACAGTATAGCAAAACTTATTAACCTTTTTGTTGTATGTTTTTTCATAGAAAATAGCACCGGAACCATAGCCACCTAATAATAGAACATTACTGATTTTGCTTTCCTTTACTTTATAAAGAACCTTTTTGTTTTTTCCGTTAAGGTCAACTGTTTTGATTTGATATAGATAGTCATTAAAAATTTCTTTCTTTATACAGTAATATACCTTATCTCCTCTAACATAATATCCCAAAATACCTTCATATCCATATGGGGTATCATACTTATCAAGAGTAATATATTTATTTCCACTATTCTTGTAATAAGCAAATGGTCCCCAAAAATCAGCAGTTATTGTACCTTTGCTGAAATTCAATATATCATCATATGTTGCAACATATGTATTAGGAACTGTTTTAGCCTTTTTAGCAGAAACAGAAGTAGGAATAATGATAACAGACATTGCCATAATTACGGATAATAAAATAGATAATAATTTTTTCATAGTTAATCCTCCTTTATAATCGAATGTAACATTCCACAATAATTATCTAGCCATTGGACTACCTTTTAAACCTTTCTGATTAATACTGTCAATAAATCACGAACATTGACAGCCTAATTACCTCTTCTATATATAACACTTTTTAACTTAACAAAAGGTTACATAATTTTGTAACTTTTTATAAGTGTTTTTTCTTAGAATGTATAATTAAGTAAAAGTAAATGGTCTGTATTTCTACAGACCATTTTGCTATAATACTATTCATTTAATCGTCAATAATATCTGTATCAAATGGATCGTATAGATTATATTTGAAAGTATTATTGAAAATATATGTATTAATTTCGTATGAATAAGGTGCTTTATAATAAATCTTAGGAGTTCCACCTTTTATGTCCACAGTAACAATATGACTATATTTAACATTATAATCAGGAAGAACTAGAACTCCGTATGTTTTATCAGCTTTTCCTTCACTCGTTGTGAAATAAACTTTGTTTTTGTGTAATATAGCTGTGCCTACTACAAACATATTCTTATCAGATTTTCCTACAAGATTTTTAATATCATTTTCAGAACAAAGTCTGATTTCTTTGTTTGTACCTGTTTTTTGATAAAAAACTTCTTTTTTATCTCGGTTTAGTTTACTGTAAATGACAGTTTTGTTGTTGTCAGAGCAATAATAATATCTAACATTCTTTGCAACAATTCTTCTTACACCATTTTTGTCTAAACTCTTAAGGTTATTGTTCTTGTTAATGTAATACATATAATTTTTTGTAACATAGATTTCTTTAGCAACATAACTTGTTGATTTACCTTTTGCTAAATCATAAGCTTTATTATTGTAGAAAATCTTACCGCCAAAAATATTTATACTTGAAAAAGAAATAGGTGAGTAGAATTTGATAAGTGTATTTACCTTTTTGTATCTAAACATTTTAATAGTTTTAAGAACTTTGTTTTTCTTTTTGTCGTATTTTATTTCATAAAAAACAATACCGGAGCCATATCCACCGATAATATCAAAATAATCTGCTACTGATGATACAGAACAAACAGTTTTTTTATTTTTACCATTTAGGTCAACTGTTTTGAATTGATATAGTGTATCTTTTTTTCTTTCTTTCATAAAGCAATAATAAACTTTACTGCCTCTTACATAGTAACCATAAATATTTCTATCGTTACCCTCATCATTTCTTTTACATTTGTCAAGAATTATAGTTTTTCCATTAATTTTAGTTAAGCGTAATACAGTCTGAGATGAATCAGAATATGTATATACAGTACCCTTATTTGGAACATATATTCCTTTAATACTAGGATTATCACACCAGTCTGCAACATATGTATTAGGAACTGTTTTAGCCTTTTTAGCAGAAACAGAAGTAGGAATAATGATAACAGACATTGCCATAATTACGGATAATAAAATAGATAATAATTTTTTCATAGTTAAACCTCCTTTATAATCGAATGTAACATTCCGCAATAATTATCTAGCCATCGGACTACCTTTTAAACCTTTCTGATTAATACTGTCAATAAATCATGAACATTGACAGTCTAATTACCTTTCTATATATAACACTTTTTAACTTAGCAAAAGGTTACATAAATTTATAGTATTTTTAAAAATCTTTATTTAAAATTGTATATATGATAAAAATATATTCCTTATAATATATTCCTTATAATAATTATAACATATATTTTTTATAAAAAAGTGGAATTACCAAATATTAGATAGAAAATTGAAACTATAATTTGTATATTTTACACAAACAATAAGGAGCAGTATGAACTGCTCCTTATTGTTTTCAAGTTAATTTATTTTGATTTTATAATAATAGGACGAAAGCTTGTATCCTACTTAGAAGTAAATTTTATTGTTATTAATTCTAATCATCACTATCATATCCGTCATTTTCTGTTCCATATCCTTGATATTCAAGTTTATTGTTGAATGTCCACATAGATATATAAGCAGTAAATTCTTCCTTTTCATAAATTATAGGTTTTCCATTCTTTAAATTAACTTCAGTAATATAAGAAGTATCGTAAAGTGGATCACTGCCTAGAACAGTAAAGCTTAGATAAAATTTTCCATTATGTAATAATGCATCTTTATAATATCTTAATACTTTTGGTGAAGTTTTATAATTAGTTGCAGTTTTATAAATATCACCCCAAGTACATAGCTTGTTTTCTTTACTCGTACCGGCTCTATGATAAAAAACTTCTTCTTTATTCTTATTCAACTTACTATATACAACATCATTACTATGGTTAGCATTATAATACTTATAAACATTCTTTGTAACAATTCTTCTTACATCTTTTTTGTCTAGGCTCTTAAGGTTGTTGTTCTTGTTTATATAGTACATATAATTTTTTGTAATATAAATTCTTTTAGCAACATAACTTGTTGATTTACCTTTTGCAAGGTCATAAGACTTATTGTTGTAAAAAACTTTACCACTAAAGATTTTAAAATCAACTTTCTTTTTGCTATTTACTTTAAATAGGGTAGTAACCTTTTTGTTTCTTATCATTTTAACAATATATGTGTAGGTCTTATTTTTCTTATTATAAATTTTTTCAGAAAAAATAACACCTGAACCATAACCACCGATTAGATAAAATGCATCACCATTAGCATATATTTTTGAATATAGAGTAGTTTTATTTTTACCGTCAAGGTCAACTTTTCTAATTTGAGACTTGTAGTTTTTCTTAGCTTTATCTCTATATCCATAATATACACTGTTACCTCTTATATAATAGGTACTAACAGAATTGCTAGTTCTATTATATTTATCTAGTGTAACTAATTTTCCGTTAGTCTTTTTTAAAACTAACTTATAGGTTTCTTTATAAACGATACCCTTATTAGGAACATTCACTCCAATCACACCGGTTTCGTCCATATCACTAGGAACATATGTGTTAGGAACTGTTTTAGCCTTTTTAGCAGAAACAGAAGTAGGAATAATGATAACAGACATTGCCATAATTACGGATAATAAAATAGATAATAATTTTTTCATAGTTAAACCTCCTTTATAATCGAATGTAACATTCCGCAATAATTATCTAGCCATCGGACTACCTTTTAAACCTTTCTGATTAATACTGTCAATAAATCATGAACATTGACAGTCTAATTACCTTTCTATATATAACACTATTTAACTTAGCAAAAGGTTACATAATTTCGAAAAATTTTTAGAAAATTTATTGTTATATATATAATTGCTTAAAACTTACTCTTTAATGTAATTATAACATAGATTTTATAGAAGTAAAATCCAATTACCAAATATTAGATAGAAAATTGAAACTATAATTTGTATATTTTACACAAACAATAAGGAGCAGTATGAACTGCTCCTTAGGGGGTAATATGAACTATAATTCAAATAAAGAATTATAACTTGTTATTTTATTAATCCTTTGGCTTTAGTAGTCGCATTGCATAAAGAATACAAATCATTGATAAACCTGTATCACTTAGAACACCCAGCCACATTGGTGCAATACCAAAGATAGCAAGTACAATAACAAGTGCCTTAACAACAAGTGCAAAAGTAATAACGGCTCTTATTGTATTCATAATTCTTCGTGATGTTTTCACCATTGTAGGTAGTGACTTTAGTGTACCGTCAGAAAGAACTGCATCACTTGCTTCAATAGCTGCATCACTGCCAAGTCCCATTGCAACACCACAGTCGGCAAGTGCAATTACCGGTGCATCATTGATACCGTCACCAACAAATACAGTAGCCTTGTGACTTTTCTTTAATTCTTCCATATGCTTAACTTTTTCGTTTGGAAGTAGGTTGCTAAATAGCTTTGTGATACCTGTTAACTTTGCAACACTTTCAGCTTTCTTTTTGTTGTCACCTGTTAGCATTACAAGGTCCTTTGCACCAAGTTCTTTTAGACTTTTTAGTACCTTAGGTGTTTCGGTTCTGATTGTATCATTAACTGTAATACCACCAACTAACTTGCCGTCAATTAGTAAGAATACTGATGTGTCATCAGTAACTTTCTTTTTATCTTCTTCACTTAATAGTCCAATATGACCTACTGTGTAGTTTTTGCCGTCAATAATAGCAGTAACACCATTACCGGCTTTTTCTTGATAATCGTCAGCTTTTAATGTTTCAACATTTTTTAACTTAGCCTTTTGCTTAATAGCTTGTGCAATAGGGTGAGCACTGTATTCTTCAGCAGTAGCAGAGAATTTTAGAATATCATTTTCAGATATTTCGCCATAGCTTGTTACCTTAGTAACCTTGATTTTACCGTTAGTTAGTGTTCCTGTTTTATCAAATACAAAGCAGTCTGCCTTTGCAACTGATTCAATGTATTTGCCACCCTTAATCATAATACCTCTTTTACTTGCACCACCAATACCGGCAAAGAATGCAAGTGGTACTGAAATAACAATAGCACATGGGCAAGAGGCAACTAAGCAAACCAAAGCTCTGTATAGCCATACTGAGAATGTACCACCAAATATAGTTGGAATAACTGCAACAAGAATAGCGATAACAACTACAATAGGTGTATATACTCTTGCAAATCTAGTGATGAACTTTTCAGAGTCACCTTTGTTTTGCTGACTGTCTTGTACCATCTTAAGAATACGAGATGCAGCAGAGTTATCAGCAGTTTTGGTAGTTGTAATTTTGATTACACTTTCACCGTTTTGCATACTACTCATAACATCAGTACCAACAACACCATCAAGAGGAATACTCTCACCGGTAATTGTTGATGTATCAATAGCAGAAGAACCTTCACAAATTACACCGTCAAGAGGAATTCTCTCATAAGGCTTAACTAGAATTGTACTGCCAACAGGAACTTTTTCTGCCGGTACTTCCTTTTCGCCCTCAGGTGTAACAAGAATAGCAGTATCAGGTCTGATTTCTGCCAATGACTCAATACTCTTTTGACTTTTCTTAACTGCAAAGTCCTCAAGAAATTCACCTAGCTGGAACAGTAATGTAACAAATGCTGCCTCAGTAAATTCACCTAAACAGAAAGCAGCAACTACTGCAATTGCAAGTAAGGTTGTTTCGTCAAGCTTTAGCTTGAATAATGACTTAATACCCTCAATAAATGTTTCATAACCACAAGCAAGTGTTGCTATGCCACACATAATGCCAAGTGCAATAGGGTTTAAATCAATTGTTAAATGTAGAATAAATGCCACTAAAGTCAGTACAGCAGAACCGATTAATAAACCAAGTTCAAGACCTTTGCTTTCTTCTTTTTCTTCATGTTCATCTTCATCATCGTGGCAATGTCCACAACCACAATGTATATCAGCATGTAGTCCGTCATGGTGATGTTCGTGTTCACAACAATCATCGTGATGATGATGGTGCTTTTCTTCCTTTTCGTCATGACAATGTCCACAAGTGCAGTGAACTTCAGGTGCTTTGAATTTATCCATTAGTCATCCTCCATAATATGTTCAAGTCCCATTTGATATAAAAGTTCAACATGTAAGTCGTCAAGACTGTAAAAGCTTTGTTTACCCTTTTTCTCAACTTTAACAATATGATTATTTCTAAGTACCTTTAGCTGGTGGCTAATTGCACTTTGTTCCATTCCTAAACAATCAGCAATACAACATACCGATAGGGAAGTGTGTCTTAATATGCCGATAATCTTTAACCTTGTGCTATCTCCAAAAACTTTGAAGAAGTCAGCCAGTGGCATAACCTTGTCTTCCGGTGGTAAGTTCTTTACTGCCTGTTCCATAAGGACTTTATGCTCACTATGTGTAGAAGCAGTTTCCATTATATTCACCTTCTTAATTGATTATATGAACATATGAATATATGAATATCTGTTCATATGATGGTTATATTATATTCTTAGTTTTTTAAGATGTCAATACTTTCTTTTTATTTTATGCAATATTTTATTAGAATTTCTGTTTTGCATAATAGTAGGGCATAGGTGTTGTACAAATTTCCAATACAATAAATATAAGCTGAAATATTTTGCAGAAATTTGGAATTATTTGATTATATGTATAGAAAAATATATTATACTATGATATAATGATTTAAATTTGTATGTGAGGGATTTTTGTATGGAAAATAAAAAAGAATTAAAATTATTTAGCTTAGCCTGGCCTATATTTATAGAAACAGCATTGTTTATGTTGCTGGGCTTTATTGATGTGTTTGTACTTAGTAAGTATGATGATCTGGCAGCATCTTCTGTAAATACTGCTAACCAAGCAGTTTCTATTGTAACAATAGTATTTACAGTTATTTCCGGTGCAAGTGCAGTTTTGATTTCTCAATCACTTGGTGCAGGTAATAAGAAAGGTGCATCAAGAATTGCAGCACTTTCTATTACATTTAGCTTAATTTTTGGTATAATAATAAGTGCAATTCTTATGTTTTTTAACAAACCTATTCTTAGCTTTATTGGTGCTACAGGTCAAATTTTGGAATTTGGTTCACAGTACCTTTCTATTGTAGGTGGATTTTTATTTCTACAGGCACTACTGAATATTATGGCAGTTATTATCAGAAACCATGGTATGACTCAGATTTCTATGTATGTAACTGTTGGTATGAATATTATCAATACTGTACTTGATGTTGTGTTTGTTTTAGGTTTGTTTGGTATGCCTAGACTAGGTGTTATGGGTGTTGCTATTGCAACAACATTCAGTAGATTTGTTGGTACTATTGTACTTGCTATTGTTCTTTTTAAGAAAATAGAAAAGCCTAGTATCTTTAAACTACTAAAGCCTTTCCCTAAGGGTGATACAAAAAATATAGTAAAAATCGGTGTACCGTCAGCTTTAGAAAGTTTCCTTTACAATCTTTCTCAGCTTGTAATTACTTCAATGGTACTAAAGTGCTTAACAGATACAGACCTTATTACTAAAACATATGTGCAGAATATTACAATGTTTTTCTACATATTTGCAGTATCAATAGGTCAAGCATCACAGATTATTATAGGTCATTTGGTAGGTGCTAAGAAATTTGATGATGCCTATAAGCAAGGCTTTAGAGGCTACAGAAATTGCTTGTTTATTACAATAGCAGTTTCAATTATAGGTATGTTACTTGGTAAGGTTTTAATGGGTGTATTTACCGATAATCAAGAAATTATTACACTAGGCTCTAATATACTGATGATGAATGTTTTTCTTGAACTTGGCAGAACAACAAACATTATTTTGATTGCTTGTCTAAGAGGTGCAGGTGATGTATTCTATCCTACAGGTTGTGCAATTTTCTCAATGTGGTTTATTAGTGTATTAGGTTCATATGTATTTGCAGTAGTCCTAGGTCTTGGTATTTACGGACTATGGATTGCTTTTGCAGCTGATGAATTGTTCAGAGGTATAATGATGGTTATTAGATGGAAAGGTGGCAAATGGAGAAGTAAGCGTATTGCTGTTTCCCAGTAAAAATGGAGATTGTATTAAAGAAGTTTGATGAAAGCCATATTGATGGTATGGTGAAAATTTGGAATGATGTAGTAATTGACGGTATTGCATTTCCGCAAGAAGAAACTTTGGATTATAATTCCGGTAAAGAATTTTTCAACAGTCAGTCCTATTGTGGTGTGGCAGTTAATAAAGAAACCGATGAAGTTATGGGAATGTATATTCTTCATCCTAATAATATAGGCAGATGTGGACACATTGCTAATGCAAGTTATTGTGTAGGGAAGAATAGCCGTAATCTTCATATTGGCGAAAAGCTGGTAACAGATTGTTTGGTACAGGCTAAAAAACTTGGTTTCAAGATTATGCAGTTTAATGCAGTTGTAAAGACAAATGCAAATGCCAGACATTTATATGAAAAGCTAGGTTTCATTCAGCTAGGTACAATCAAAGGTGGCTTTAAGATGAAAGACGGTCACTATGAAGACATTTGTCCATACTATAAGGAGTTGTAATTATGGTTAGAGAAATTGTAAGAGATGTTATTTTCTTAGGTCAAAAGTCAACTGATGCAACAATTGCAGATATAAAAACTGCTATGGACTTAGTGGATACATTAGAGGCAAACAGAAATGCTTGTGTTGGTATGGCAGCTAATATGATTGGTGTTAAGAAAAGAATTATTGCCATCAACGATAATGGTTTCACTAAGTTAATGATTAATCCAACTATTACTGCAAAAAGCAGTAAGTTTGAAACTGAAGAAGGTTGCCTTTCATTGTCAGGTGTAAGACCTACAACAAGATATAAGAATATTACAGTAAAATACCTTGATATGAATTTTAAGGAACATACCGAAAAGTTCACAGGTTGGACTGCCCAAATCATCCATCACGAAGTTGACCATTGTGATGGTATCGTAATCTAAAGTCTGTATCATAGTTTATATTTTTAAATTATAATAGTTTATATTTTTAAAATTACTTCTAAATTTAGGTGAATGTATCTTGGATATATTCACCTTTTTCATTTGTAAAATAGTTTTTTATTTTTCCTATGTTAAATTAACCTTTACTCACAAAAATTGAAAAATCTAATTATCAAACAAAAAATAAAAATTTTATATACAAGAGGTAAGTTCCATTTTTGGTACAGGTAATATGTTATTATAATAATGCAAATAAGACATATATGGAGGTATGATTTATGTTTGAGGCTTTAGACAATCTTTTTGATTTAAACGGTGACGGTAATCTTGATTTAGGTGAACAAGCACTTGAATACGATGTTATATTTAATGATGATATTATTAGTGATGACTTAGATAGTGACTTTGATTTTATTGATGATTTTGAAGATACTGATGACTTATTAGACAATGATATTGACTTGTAATTGTACATAATAACGAAATAAATTCTTTTTCTTGACTTGATTACTTTTAGTTGAGTATAATACATAGGTGATTAAATTTTTAGGAGTAGGTATAATGGAAAGAGAAAGTTTTAAGTCCCGTACAGGTTTCCTACTTGTTAGTGCAGGTTGTGCTATAGGTATAGGTAATGTATGGAGATTTCCTTATGTTGTTGGTCAAAACGGTGGTGGACTATTTGTATTGTTCTATTTAATATTCTTAGTGTTAATGGGTATTCCTGTTTTGACAATGGAATTTGCAGTTGGTAGAGCAAGTGGCAAAAGTGCAGTCCTAAGTTACAAAACACTTGAAAAGCCAAAGAGTAAATGGCATATTCACGGTTGGTTCTGTATGTTAGGTTGCTATATGCTGATGATGTATTACACAACAGTTTCAGGTTGGATGACATCATATTTCTATAAATTCGCCACAGGTGAATTTGAAACCGGTATGGACTCAAAGTCGGTTACAAATGTGTTTAATAATTTAACTTCATCACCTATAGAAATGTTAATTTGGATTTTCATAATTACTGCTTTAGGTTTCTTTGTGTGTAGCAAAGGTGTTCAAAAAGGACTTGAAAAAGTTAGTAAGTTTATGATGGTAGCCTTGTTAGTGCTAATTGTAGTTTTGGCAATTCATAGTGTTACTTTATCCGGAGCAAAAGAAGGACTTAGCTTTTATCTGATTCCTGACTTTGAGAGAGTTAGCAAAATCGGTTTAGGCAATGTTATTACTTCAGCAATGAGCCAAGCATTCTTTACTTTAAGTTTAGGTATTGCAGCTATGGAAATCTTCGGTAGTTATATGAAGAAAGACCATACTCTAACAGGTGAAGCTGTGAGAATTTGTTGCCTAGATACATTTGTTGCAATTATGGCCGGTCTAATCATTTTCCCTGCTTGTTTCTCTTATAATGTAGAAGCAGGTCAAGGTCCTGCACTTATCTTTGATGCATTGCCAAATGTATTTGTAAATATGGCAGGTGGCAGAATTTGGGGAACATTGTTCTTCTTGTTTATGACATTTGCAAGTTTCTCAACAGTTATTGCAGTGTTTGAAAACCTTGTTTCTTTCTTATCAGATACATTTAAAATCAGCAGAAAGAAATCATCAGTTATTAACTTTGCTATTGTATTCATCACAAGTTTACCTTGTATGTTCGGTTTTAACCTACTAAGTGGTGTTAATGTACTTGGTATGGGTATCCTAGATATGGAGGACTTTGTTGTAAGTAATATTCTACTTCCATTAGGTTCTTTAGTGTATCTTCTATTCTGTGTTACTAAGTTTGGTTGGGGTTTTGATAATTACTACAATGAGTGTAATACAGGTAAAGGTATGAAACTTCCTAGAATTGTAAAACCATACTTGCAGTATGTTCTGCCAATATTAATTTTAATAGTTTTTGCACAAAAGTTTATAGGCTAAAAAATAGGGTTGATACTTTAATCAGTATCAACCCTTTACTTATGTATAAAGTTTTATTTGTTTACACCACCACAATGAGGACAAGTAGATGCATTAATATCTATCTTTGAACCACACCATTCACAAATAATATATTTAGATTTGTCATAATAACGGTTATTTGCATTTTCTTTACCTTGCAAAATTGCCTCACACATTTTTTCTGCATAGTGTTCATATGTTTTGTATTCAGGAGAATTTTTAACATCTTCGGAGTTATTGATTTTCCCCGGATACATTCTTTCCATCTTGAAAAAGTCCTTAATTTTGTTAGTAAATTTTTCTTCACTTACTTGAATTAATGTAGGATTATCTTTGCCTATCATATATTCATTAATCTTAAATTCCATCCTTCTCATAAAAGGAAGATTAGTTTCAATATTAATAACAAAGTCATAGGCGTAGCTAAATGCCCTGGGAGTAAACCTTCCTGTACGACCAAGAGAATCTCTAAAGAAAATTTCTTCCTTACTTTCAACAATTCTATGCCTACAACTTGTAACAGAAGATAAAGGGATTAAGTCGGAATTTTTCTCCTTATAGTCATAATTATCACCGGCAATAACAAATTTCTTCATTCTTTCATCAATAAGAATTTTTAGTTCATTGCCAATTTCAATAGTAGGATTAAAGTCAAAAAGTTCTGTAAAGTTTTTATCCCTGTATGTTAAGTGATTTTTCAAATCCATTACACTTGTAAATTGTAATTCTTTATCAAACCAAGGAGAAACTTTGTTACTGCAATTTGGGCAACAGATACCGTCAGAAAGTTTTATTCTGTCAGTATAGCAGAACATATCTCCACAAACATTGCAAGGTATTCTTCTGTCCTTTTCATTTTGTTCTGTAATTTTTCTATCTATTTTTTGTAAATCTTCAAATAACTCATAGAGACCCATTGTTCTAAAACCTCTTATGTAAAACTTATATTACAAAAATTATACCATTTATTTATTATTACTGCAATATTTTCTATTATTATAATTATTATAAAGAAATTTTGCGGATTTTTTGTTTTTCTAATGACAATATTATTTTTTTATATTATAATGTTTATAAAATAAATTGAAAAATTTAAATCTTTTTGCAACAATTCCCCTACATAAAAAGTATTATTAGTAGGAAGGATGATTTTTATGTTATCAAAAGTTATTTTTACTTTATTAGCTGTAATGTGTTTTGTATTTTTTCCTACAAGTAGTAAGTATATTTGGCTAAAAACTACTACCGATTGTACAGATAATCCTAAATTTGAGAAAGTTTCAAAAACAAAGACTATTCTTTCATATAGAATTAATGATTAGAATAAGTAGTTTTCTTAGTTTTAGTGACGAATAATTAAATTGTTTAAGAATAGGGGAAATAAAAATGAAAAAGTTTAAATCAATTATTAGAATTGTATTAGCCGTTATTAGTGCAGGATTTTTCTTATGGTTCTTGTTACCTATGGCTAAGAGAATAATTTGTGTTGGAAATGTTGTAGGTGTACTGTTTACTGCTTTTGTATTTTGCAGATGTGTATTTTACAAGTATTTTCAAAAGCTAAAAGAAAAGTGGCTAATGGGTGGTTTTAAGATGGTGCTATATAGAATAATACAGGTTTGTATTGCACTTTTTCTTGTGTATGGTGTAGTAATAAGTGGTCTTATGGCATTCTTTACTTTGCAAAAACCTGAACCAAATTCTACAATTATTACTTTAGGTGCTATGGTTAGACCTGACGGTTCTCCTAGTGGTAGCTTAAATCGTAGAGTACAGGCTTGTTATGAATATCTTGTTGAAAATGAAAATTCAAAGGCTGTTTTGTCAGGTGGTCAAGGTAGCAATGAGCCTATGAGTGAAGCACAATGTATGTACGATATTTTAGTTAAAAAAGGTATTAGCAAGGATAGATTGTTTATTGAAGATAAGTCAACTAATACTGATTCTAACTTAATCAATTCTTACAAAATAATTGAAAAGAATAATTTGTCTGAAAATATTGCTATTGCAACAGATGGTTACCATCAGTTAAGAGCAAGAATTATTGCCAACAGACAAGGAAAATCCGGCAAGGTTGGTGCAGTAAATGCCAAGCCAATTAGATCGGTAATAGTAACCTATTGGGTTAGAGAATGGTTTGCAATACCTGTTGAGTTACTAAAATAATATTTTTATGGCATAATAAAATAAAGGAATGTGTATAGTGAAGAAGATAATTTGTGTATTTATTTCAGTATTAATGGTGGTAACATCCACTATAACAATGTTTGCAGAAACTAAAAAGGACTACTTAGCAGTTATAGGTGACTCTATAGCCTATGGCTTAGGTATCGAAAATAAAGATGATATTTATGGCAATATTGTTGCAAGTGAAAGGGAATATACCCTTACTAATGATGCAGTAAACGGCTACACAACTACTGATGTACTTAATTTAGTTGAGAAAAACGATAAGGCAAAAAACCACCTAAAACAAGCAGAAACAATTGTCATTTCTGTTGGTGGTAATGACTTTTTGCAACTTAGAAATAATCTTGACTTTACAGAAATTCTTGAAGTAATTGAAAAAGGTAAAGACAGCAAAATGATTAAGAATATGCTGAAAACAGTGAAGCAAAATCTTCGTTCTATTCACGAAAATATTAGAGAGCTTAACCCTAAAGCAAAGATAGTTTTGCAAACTGTTTACAATCCATTCTTAGGTCAAAGTGATAAATTTACCGAATTACTTTGTCAGCTTGTTGAAATGTTTAGAGAAGACTACACTCAAATTTATTTTGACGAAGCAAAGACTGATAGTAATATGGTAATTGCAGATGTTGAAAAGACTTTCAGAACTTATAGCAACAGTACAGGTAATACTTCCTTAGTACAAAACGACTATATTCATCCATCAGTAAAGGGTCATAGGATTATTGCAGATTTAGTAGAAGAAGCAATGGATGATGTTCATAAAGCAAGTTGGTCAAGTGTACAGAAATCAGCCAATGCCCTTGTTAGATTAGGTTGCAGAATGTTTGAATAATTTACGCTTTGTATTTAGGTGTTTTATTTAAGTATGCTATACAAATTAGTAATTCTTAATAAATAAATTAATAATTCTATATTCCTTGAGCTACTTTTTACCGGAAGATACAACACAAAATAAACTTGTACTAATAGAAAAATGGCAGTCAAAGGATTTGCAACAACTTCACCTAACAACACCTCATATGCAAACCTTTTCCATAATAAAAGAAAAGTATGTTGGTGATACAAAAGTAACTTTCTTGAATAATTAATGATTAACACCTACTAAGCAGTGTTTAGTAGGTGTTTTATGTTATTGAGTACAAATCAGTAAAGAATTATTTGTATATAATGTTTGTTGAAAATGTAGGAATAATATGGTAAAATGTAATCATATTATGTAGGAGGTTAATTATGAAAAAAGTAGTATCTATATTATTATCAGTTATGATGATTATGTCTGTGGTTGTTGGTACATCAGTATTTGCTGATAGTACAAATAATACAGATAAAAAAATGTGCAAAGTTCACTGTATTTACTCTTCTTATGCCTTTGTTGAAGAAGGTTATAACTTTTTAACAAATCCGGTGAAAGAAACAGAAAAAGGCAAACCATATACAACTAATATTAAGTTCAATACTAATGTTAGTTCAAACTGTACTCGATCTGAATTTAATGTAGCCGTTATTATGGGTGATGGTACAATCATTGAGCCAATTTTAGTAAGTAGAGGAAATTTCTTGGTAGTAATTCCTGATGTGGTAGATGATATTTATATTTGTATTAATGGTATCAGCGAACATAAAGATGATGATGTTATTATTACTGGAAATCCTGCAAAGTTGTTTGTTTGGAATTTAAACAATGTAACTTCAAGCGCGGAATATCAAAATAAAGAGCCACATAGTGGTCATTATGCTTACAATTTCGGAACAAAAACTTATGCACCAAAAGAAGGATACAAAATCACTTCAATAAAAATATTAGAAGTAGTACCATGCTATGATACATTAAAAAATGAATATACATATGAAATTATAGATCGTGTAAATTCTGATAGAAGCATAGTTAAAGATAATGGTGATGGTACATATACTGCCCTTGATTATATGGGCGGAAGCTATTATATAGAAGTAAATGCAGAGCCTATTGTGCAACCAACCAAACCAACCGTAAATAAGATTACAAAAGTAGCTTTAAATAAAAAGTCAGTTACATTAAATAAAGGTAAAAGTACAACTGTAAAGGCAACGGTAACACCTGTTAATGCAACTAACAAAAAGCTAAAGTGGACTACTTCTAATTCTAAGGTAGCTACAGTTTCTCAAAGTGGTAAGGTTATTGCAAAGAGTAGGGGTATAGCTATTATTAAAGCTATGTCAACTGACGGTAGCAATAAATATGCAAATTTGAAAGTAACAGTAAAGCAACCAGTAACTAGTGTTAAGCTAAATAGAAACTCAGTTAATCTTAAGGTTAAAGGCAATGCAAAGCAGAAAACAGTTACACTAAAAGCAAAAGTTTACCCAAATAATGCAAATAATAAGACTGTTAAGTGGTCAACATCAAAATCAAAGATAGCAATAGTTAATAGCAAAGGTAAAGTAACTGCAAAGAAAAAGGGTACTTGCTATATTACTGCTACTGCAAAAGACGGCAGTAAAAAATCTGCCAAGTGCAAAATTACCGTAAAGTAAAAAGTATTACCGGTAAGCCATTAAAATTTAAAATTTTCGTAAAAAACCTACCTATTTATTGAACTGCCCCATATTGTATAGACAGTACAAAAAGAGCCTACTTGATGTAGAAAATTGAATTTTAAACAACAAACTGATTTCGTTTTTCAAGCGGAGTCAGTTTTGTTTTTGTTTGAATACGGTAATTGTTGTAAAAGTTGATACATTCATTTATGAGGAGTTTTGCTTCCTTATAATTAGCTATTTTCACTCTATTAATACACTCTGTTTTAAGTATTGAAAAGAAATTTTCTGCTAAAGCATTGTCATATGGATTACCTCGCCTTGACATTGACGGTGTTATGCCGTATGATTGTGTTAGCAAATGATATTCGTGCGATACATATTGCGAACCTTGGTCACTGTGGAGCTGCAACTCTGCAGTGACATTTTCTTTTTTCATAGCCATTTTGATTGTATCTAGCACGAGTTTTACAGTCATTTTTCTTGATAACCGGTAAGATACTATACTGTTATCATATAAATCTCTAATTATTGATAAATAACAGTTACCTTGAGCTGTTGGAATATAGGATATATCAGTAACCCACTTTTGATTTGGTCTATCTGCATTAAACTCTCTGTTTAGTAGATTTGGATATTTGTGTAGGTGTTCAGACACATACTTAAACTTCTTTCTACGGACAACAGATAGTAGATTATACTTTTGCATAACCCTTAATACAGTTTTAGGATTGCAGTATATACCTTGTTTTTCAAGCCAAATATGTACTCTGCGATAGCCATAAGTATTATGACTTTCCTCTTGACATTCTCTTATCTTTTCAGCTAAAGGCAAATCTCTGTTAGGTATATCCAATCTTTTCAAAAACGCATAATATCCACTCCTTGATACTCCAAAGAATTTGCACATTTGACTTATGCTATACTTATCTTTGTGCTTAAAGATTACTTGATATTTTATTGATGGCTTCACATCCTTTCTGTGTGCGAGAGAAAATCCCTCATTAATTCATTTTCCATTTTCAATTGCTTAATATATCTGTCTTTGCTTGCTATTACATATTTCATTTGTGCAAGCTTATCCAGTCTTTGTATTGATGGCGGTATTCCGCTTTCACTTTTACTTGGTCTGCCTTTCTTGTGAATTGTTTTCCCTGCTTCAAGCATTCTCTGTTTCTTATTGTATCGTGTGATGAAATTATGTACTTGCTCTTTTGTAAAACCCAGTTTTGCCCCTATTTCCCTCACAGTAAACCCTTTTGATTTTAATTCTAATATTTCATTTTCGTAATTACTTATGTGTCGGTAACTTCTTGGCATTAAAAATCCCTCCTGATGTATATTCTACATCAAGAGGGTGCTTTTTTTCCATTGTCCATTTTTTACGGACTTGCTCAAAATAAACAACATAGAATTCGGGCGACTGTCTTTGGCAGTCGTTTTTCTTTTTTATATATGAAATTTTTGAAAACTGTTAAAAAATACACTTAGCAAAAAGCATAATATAATAAAAATATATTTGTATAATTTTCACATAATCATTAATTTTTATTATAAAAATTGCATAAAAAGTTGTGTGTAAATCTATTCAAATCGCCGTTTTATTTATAACTATATAAATTAATGGAAATTTAATGGAAATTTAATAGAAATTTTGTCCATAATGTGATACTATAACCTTGTTAGGTTTTTCTAAATAAATACAAAAGTTTTGAAAGGAGTAAAACAAATGAAAACCAAATTAACAGTAAAGCTTATAAGCGTGCTTGTTGCGCTTAGCATGGTAATTTGCTGTATGTCCTTTGCGTTTGCCGATGTATCGGCTGTGACGGTCAATGACAAAGCAACTGGTTCTGCAATAGCAGGCTCTGTTGTTGAAAACGACGGTTTTACTTGGGACAATGCAACAGTTTACTTTATGCTTACTGACCGTTTCAAAAACGGCAACACATCAAACGACCACTCATACGGCAGAACACTCGACAAAGACGGTAAGCCGATTTCCGGCTGGGACACTGCTCCGGGCACATTCCACGGCGGTGACTTTGCAGGTATTACACAGGCTATCGAGGAGGGCTATTTCAGCGACCTCGGCGTAAATGCACTGTGGATTTCCGCTCCGTATGAGCAGACTCACGGATACTGCGACTCAGGCAATGGCCACTTTGCGCACTATTCATATCACGGCTATTATGTGCTTGACTATACCGAAACAGACGCAAACTTCGGTACACCTGAGGAGTTTGAAACTTTGGTTGACACTGCTCACAAGCACGGCATCAGAGTTATCATGGACATAGTTATGAACCACTGCGGCTACAATACAGTAGCTGATATGGAAGAATATCATTTTGGTACACTTCTTCCAGGTGCATCTGATTTTAAGTATGTCATTGAAAATGTCAGTGATTTCAACAAACATATTGATTACGAAACATCATCTGAAGACTGGGGCAAATGGTGGGGCCCCGACTGGGTAAGAAGCGGCCTTCCGGGATACACCGAGGGCGGCGGCAGTAATGAATTGATGAGCCTCGCCGGCCTGCCTGACTTCAAAACAGAGCAGACAAAGACAGTATCTATCCCTCCTATTTTAAAAACAAAATGGACTCAGGAAGGTACATATGACCAGAAGGTTGCTAAATACGGCGACAACTCAGGTAGCGTTAGTGATTACCTAACAACATGGCTTTCTGAATGGGTTTCTCAGTATGGTGTTGACGGTTTCCGTTGCGATACTGCTAAGCACGTTGAAATGGCTTCATGGAAAAAGCTAAAAGATAAATGTGTATCTGCTCTTAAGACTTGGAGAGAGAACAACCCTGACAAGCCGGGTGCAAACTGGCAGGAGGACTTCTGGATGACAGGCGAGGCTTGGGACAAAGGCGTTGGCTATGATAAATACTATTCCCAGGGCGGCTTTGACTCTATGATTAACTTTGACACCTGGGGCGCAGGCGTGCTTGCAAGTTCAAGAGTTGCCGGATTGTATCAGAACTATGCTGACACAATCAACACAAAGGAAGGCTTCAATGCGCTTTCGTTCATTTCATCACACGATGCGGTTTTAACCCGTGGTGATACAAGCGAAATGATTTACAATGGCTCGGCATTTCTCCTAACTCCGGGCGGCGTTCAGATTTACTACGGTGACGAATCAAACCGTCCGATGTTTGATGGCTTATCCTTTGACGGCGCCGGTGGTTCTGGTCACTCACTGCGCAGTGATATGAACTGGGACAGCCTTGACCAAACTGTTCTCGCTCACTGGCAGAAGGTTGGTCAGTTCCGTCACGACCATGTTGCAGTCGGTGGAGGCAGCAACACAATGCTTTCTGCAACAAACGGCGTTGCATTTGCAAGAACATATGACAAGAACGGTATTTCTGACAAGGTAGCAGCCGTAATCGGTGCTTCTTCAAATACAGATATAACTCTTGATGTTTCTTCAATATGGAGCGACGGTCAGCAGCTTATGAACACCTATGACCAGTCATCTGCAATAGTTACAGACGGCAAGGTAACATTTAACAGCGGTGAAAATGGAACAATTCTCATTCAGATGCCGGACGGCAAACCTCTTATGAGCGTAAAAGGCGCGGCAAAGTTCAAGGGTACACAGACTGTTACGGTATCACTTGAGGAATGTGACAGCGCAACCTGCTCAATCGACGGCGGCAATAAGTTCGTTGTTAAAAACGGCACAACCTTTGAAATCGGTAAAACTGCTTACGAGGGCGACACAATCAAAATCACACTCGAGGCAACAAACGAAAAGGGTTCATCAAGAGCGGTTGCATCCTTCTATAAGATGTTTGAGAGCGAAAAAGAGCCGCCAACAGTCGATCCTGATTCTACAGTTCCTCCTCAGCAAGGAAAGATCTATGTAAAGAGCGACAGCGCACCTTATATTTATGCTTGGACAGGTGACAGCACAGCGCTTTGCGGTTCTTGGCCGGGAACACTGATGACAGAAAAGAACAGCGACGGCTACTATGTTATGGAGCTTAACACAACAGATACCTACAATGTTGTTCTCAATAACGGCAGCGACGCACAGAAGAGCCGCGACTTCAAAAATCTCAACGGAGATACATATCTTGAAATTCCGTCAGGCAATTACAGTGCGGCAAAGGTTATGGGCGGAAGCGGTGACGCTCCGTCTGAAAAGTCAGTTACATTCACAATTAAGCCGTACAGCCCTTCGGCAAGCTATCATCTCTATGTCTGGACTCACGACGATAGCTTACCAGCAGGCGGATGGCCGGGCATGAAACTTACAGAAAAGGACGCTGACGGTAACTATATATTCACAGTAAACGGCTACGATAAGGTTAGCGCAATCGTAGGTTTGGGCAGCGACAGCAAAAGGACCCAAGATATTACAGGCATTATCGACGGTTCCTGCATTGAAATAACAAACGAGGACTGCACAACCTTTAAGCTCACTAAGCCTGAGATTGTTCTTTCAAAATTCCAGACGCTCAAGAAAGGGGCAAGAGAAGTACTTGCAATGACATCAAGCGACTATACTGCCTCAAGCTGGAACAATGTTTCTGCTGTTATGACAACAGCCAATGAGCTCATCGCACAGGGCGAGGGCGTTGCAGACGAAGCGCTTGTTGAAAGCACACTTGAGTCGCTTATAAATGCAAAATCAGCACTCGTGCTTGCAAATGCAGGTCTTTCATATGCTGTTAAGGGCAAAACTACAATAGTTGGTGTTGCAGTTCAGGACGCAGACATCACTGTAACAGTGAACGGCAAGTCCTACACAACACATTCAGATGAAATCACAGGCGAATTTACTGTTGAGGCAACTGCGCTCACAGCTTCATCTGTAATCAATGTTGATGTTGAGAGAAAGGGTCTGGCGTCAGAAACATATTCATATAATATGTCAAACGGCGATATAACAAGCTATATTCCACCTACAACAACTCAGACTCAGCCAACAACAACTTCTACAACAGAGCCTACTACAACATCATCACAGCCTACATCATCACAGCCTACATCATCACAGCCTACATACCAAATGGGCGATGTAAACGGTGACGGTGTTCTTAATGTTGCAGACGCAACAATTTTGCAGAAGTTTGTCAATTCCAGACCTGTTACAATCCACGAAGAGGTTGCAGATGTAAACGGTGACGGACAAATTAATGTTCGTGACGCAACAGCAATTCAGAAAAAGGTTGCAGGTTTAAGCAGTGCGTTAGGATAAAATGATATAAATCTACCTTAATTAAAAGCCCCTTGCTTTAAACGGCAAGGGGCTTTTAGCAGGTAGTGGACTGAATTAATCCGGTCAGAAAGATTCATATAATAACGCATATTTAAAAGTTGGGCAGGAGTTTTCCTAATAAATTTTAATGAAATAATCAAACTGTACGAAAAAATATAGTTCAATCGGTGAAATTTATCTATATTGCGGTATAATAAACATAAGAATAAATTTATAAGGAGATGAAAATTATGGAAAAGATTACATTGCAAATTTCAGACTATGTTTCTATCAAAATTGACAACCTAACTGATGTGATGGAAAACTATAGTCAAGAATTTTACACTTACTATGAACACGAATACGAAATTAATTTTGAAGATGGCGAACTCACTAACAATAAATTAAGAGAAGTGGTGTCGGAAAAACGTTTTGAAGGTTCAAAAAACAATGATCTACAAGAAGTGCTGATTAAGGCTGCTTTGCTGGATATTTTTTATCGTACACGCATTCCTGCAAATAATATTGTTCCGATAGCAAGACATATTAAAGCTATGAACATTGATGAAATACTGTACAATGAAGAGATTGATGTTGATTTGGTAAATGATATCGCATACTGGACATCAAAATATAAGAAAAAATCTTTGACAAAGAGAAAGAAGATGCGGAAGATTTAAATATACAAATCAGCAATGTATATTCATTCGCCTCGAAATATTGCAGTTGGCACAATCTGGAATATCCTATCGCTGACAGCTATTCAAAAGGGATGTTGTTTTATATAAACAAAGCTGATCCTTTCTATAAAATAGGTGGCGTTAAAACGCCAATCAAGGTAAGCTTGAATGATTATAGAGTGTTCTATGAAATGTATATGGCGTTCAAGAAACGCTATTTTGGTAATAATCCAGATATATCAAATAAAAAGATTGATACATATTTGTGGAAATATGCTCAAATCAAAATTATTGACTTGAAGAAAAATAATTTGAAATGCATTGTAGATTTGAAGAAAGGAAACGAAAGACTTTCATACTATATAAAAATTGAATCTGAGATGCCTTCATATTTAAAAAAGAAGTATAATCAGAAATAATAACTATAAAATGAAAAATCAAAGACTTGCACAGAATATTTTGGCATATCCGAAGCGTGCAAGTCTTTTTCTTATAAGAAAACTGTAGCTCTGCTCAATATCAATCTTAAATGTACAGGTGAAGCACGCCGCCAAGCTCGTAAATTTTGTTTGTTCGCAATAATTACAAAAATCGAAAGAGAACTGATTTACTGTTGCGTAAAATAATGATATTTTTGTTATGAGTTGATTGTATGTATGCTCCGCTGCCGAAAAAGCGCTGATTATAAATATCCTCGATATCCTCAAAAAATATTCAGACAAAAACCACAGGCTCAGCCAGAAGGATATAATTGATATTCTCGACAAAGAATACTGTATGAAAATCGACAGAAAGACTGTCAAGCGCAACCTGATTGAATTCGGGTACGCTATTGAGTACAGTAAGTCAATAAGGCTTGTAAAGGATAAAAACGGTGAGGAAGTGGAAAGCAAAATACTGTCCGACTTTTATATCAACAGACCATTTACAGACGGTGAACTGCGACTTTTAATAGACAGCGTCCTGTTTTCAAACCATATCTCATATTCGCAGTGCAGGGATCTTGTCGAAAAGCTTGAGGGACTTTCAAATATTTACTTCAGATCAAGGGTAAAGCACATTCGCAATCTGCCTGAGAATCAGCCGTCAAACAGTGAACTGTTTATGACTATTGAAACACTTGACAAGGCGATAAGCCGAGGCTTGCAGGTATCGTTTACATACAACTCATATGACATTGATAAGAAACTGGATCCACGCAGGACAAGCAATAATGAAGTACGAAACTACATTATTAATCCGTATCAGATTGTTGCTACAAACGGCAGATACTATCTTGTATGGAACTATGACAAGAATATTAATAACACAACACAAAATTTTATGGGCTGCCCAAAAAAGCGTGTAAGTGATTTCAAATTCCAACTTACACGCCACAGAAACCGCCACTCTGTCAACATAACAGAGGGGTTCGCTGTATATTTGTTATCTTTATCGGTAAATTATTTCAGCATTAACAAGCTCTCTCGTTCGTTGAGCTGCGTTATTCATTTTTCGTACCCACAGCATTTGGTCAGTAGTTTTTAGCTGCTCGGTGCAGCCTTCTTCCTTTGCAAAGGCTTGCACAAGCTCGTCGTACATCTTCTGCGCCTGTTCATCAATGTCGGCAAGGTATTCGTTCAACCTACATTTTGTGAGCAGGTTGGTGTAAAGAATCGGGCGACTTCTTTTGATATAGCGAAGGTGTTGTTGTCCCCACAAGCCGATTGGTCGGCTATCCTGTTCGGGCAGTGTTAAATTCGGAAGCAAATAGTCGCCCTGTTGTGTGTATGTGATATTCATTTTCAAACCACCTTAATCTTGATTTTCTTGACTTTGGCTTTTGTGAACTTGATTATCAGTTCATCTATAACGTCGGTGTACTTTCCTCGTGAGATGAGATCATTTCTCAAATCAATAAGGCTGTTGATGACTGTACGCCGTTCATCGGGTGATAAATATAAGTGATATCTCGGATTTCTCATTCTGCTACCTCCGTTTCATTTTGATGATTTCATTATAAATGGAGCTTACCCAAAAATCGAATATGTGGATAAAAAATCTTTTAAAGACAGAAAAACGCCGCTTCAGCTTTTACACTGAAACGGCGTTCTGTTTTTGTATCAGAGAACACATCTGACGGCAAATCCGCCGCTGAAAAAGTAGGTGTTCATCCAATACTTGTTTGGTGGAGGTGAGGGGAATCGAACCCCTGTCCGAAAATCTATTCCCAAAGCTTTCTACGAGTGTAGTTTGTATATTAACATTCCCTTACATAGTCGCCTACAAACAGGCTACTATGCTTAGTAGTTCCTAATGTGTGACAATGGTCGGAACACTCCAATGTTCACATTTACCACTAAATGATGCCCTGATTAAGTCGTGGTAATCTTAAAGAGGACAAGCTGCATTAAGCAGCTAGAGCAACTTTATTGTTGTCGTTTAATTTAAAAAGTTGTAGGTTATAAGTGGTCCTACGCCACTACTCGCTTACTAAGGTTCAAAACCCCCGTCGAAACCTTTACACCCCCATATATAAGGCAGTTTCCTGCCTATAATGTGGATTAATATTGCCTTTCTTTCAAGGCTCTGTCTATGTTTCTTTTAGCATCTCTTTCAGCCATAGAAGCTCTCTTGTCATAAAGCTTTTTACCTTTACAAAGACCTACTTGCATCTTAACCTTGCTACCTTTAAAGTAAAGGCTAATAGGGATAAGTGAAAGTCCTTGTTGCTGAAGTGTGCCAAAGAGTTTTAAAATCTCTTTTTTGTGCATTAATAGTCTTCTTACTCTCATAGGGTCTTTGTTAAAAACATTACCATGGTCATAAGGAGAAATGTGCATACCGTTTACGAAGATTTCTCCGTCAACAATATTGCACCAACTATCTTTTAGATTTACTCTACCTGCCCTCAGTGACTTAACTTCTGTGCCACAAAGCTCAATACCTGCCTCATAGCTTTCAAGTACAAAGTAGTCATGATGGGCTTTTTTGTTTTGTGCAATTGTTTTTGTACTTTCTTTCATAACTACACCTAAAATTTATCAAAGGTCTGTTCTGCCTTCCAAAGCTCTTGCAAGTGTAACTTCATCAGCATATTCCAAATCTCCACCTACAGGAATACCATATGCCAGTCTTGTAACTTTTATACCAAGTGGTTTTAGTAATCTTGTTAAGTACATAGCAGTTGCTTCCCCCTCAACAGTAGGGTTAGTTGCCATAATAACTTCCTTAACCTCTTGATTATTCAGCCTTGCCAAAAGCTCCTTAATTTTTAACTGGTCAGGACCAACACCGTTTAGAGGAGAGATTGCTCCGTGAAGTACATGATAAGTACCTCTGTATTCATTTGTGCTTTCCATTGCCATTGCATCCCTTGGTGTTTCAACAACACAAATAACAGAATGGTCACGGCTTGCGCTTGTACAAACAGGACATTTGTCTTTGTCGGTAAAGTTGCAACAAATGCTACAGTACTTTATCCTTTCATGTGCATCAATAATAGCTTTAGAAAATTCCTCTGCTTCTGTTTTTGGCATATTTAGAACAAAATATGCAAGTCTTTGGGCAGTTTTTGCACCGATACCCGGAAGTTTTTCAAATTGCTCAATGAGTTTTTGCAAAGGAGCAACGCTATAATTTGCCATTAGAACATACCCGGAATGCTAAGACCACCGGAAATAGCAGATAGTGCATCTTCCTTTTCTTTTGCAGCATTTCTAAGTGCTTCATTAACTGCACCGATAACAATATCACTTAACATTTCAACATCTTCAGGGTCAACAACTTCAGGGTCAATTTCAAGTGACTTAACTTCCATCTTACCTGTAACAGTAGCCTTAACTGCACCACCACCGGCAGTAGCTGAGTATTCTTTTTCTTCCAGCTCGGTAGTTGTTTCTTCCATTTTCTGTTGCATTTTCTGTGCCTGTATAGCTAGTTGCTGCATATTTCCAATGCCGCCACCACCATAGTTCTTTGGTAATCTTGCTTTCATATTAATATTTCCTTTCGCTTTATAAAATTATTATACTTTATTCTTCAGTAATTTCAATACCTTTTTCCTTTAAATTGTCAGTAAATTCATCCAGAGGGTCATTTTTTTCAACTCTTTTAACCGGTGGCTTGTATGGACCAAGGTTATATCTCTTACCGGTTAATTCCTGAACTGCATCTCGGATTCTGTCCTTCTGCTCAGGATCTCTCTTTAGCAGTTGAAAAGGTATATCTGTTTTTGCATCAATCAGTAGATAATTTCCACTGACATAAGCAGTAGTATCTAAGAAAGACATAGCAATAGTTTTGCTATATTCTTTTAGGTTCTCTACAACTTCTTGCCATTGCATAAATGGTTTTGCATTAGCATAAATTTCTTCAAGGTTAAGTTGCTTTTTTGGGGCAGGCTTGTGTTCCTCAACTTTTTTTGGTTCATTGTGATTAATAATTTCGGGGAATGGTACGGGACTGCTTGGAACAGTTGGAGCAAATGACTTTTCTGCTTTAGCTCTTTCTTCCTTTTTTAGAAGTCCTTTTTTTACTTCCTCAATCTTGTTTCTTAAGCTATCTGCACCTGCATACTTATCTTGTTTAGGTGTACCGTCATCAACAAATGGATTAACAAGTTGCTTTTCTGTAGGAATAACCTTTTCTTCCTTTTGAATTGGCTCTGTAGAAATTGGGGAAGAAGCAGCAACTTCTTCTTTTGCAATAGGTGAAGTTTCTTTATTAGTAATTTCTTTAGTTTCGGCAGCTTTTGCTGAACCGAAGTTTCCCATATTTACTGCTCTTTCAAGTTTAACCAATCTTGAAAGCAAAGCCTCTTGACTACCGTCCAGCTCAGGAGCAGTTAACTTAATTAAAGCAGTTTCCATTTCTGTACGGTTAGAGGAGCTTTTTCCCATTCTTTCAGCACTTCTCTGAAGTACATCCATAAAGTAAATTATATCTGCCAGAGAAACATAATCACATTGACTTACTGCTTCCTCAAATTCCTCATCACTCATAACAATCATTTGTCTTGGGTTATTAATTGTTTTGATAAGCATATAATTTCTAAAGTGGTCAATAAGTTCAGCACAAAGCCTTGCCATATCTTTACTTTCGGAATGTAGCTTATCAACAATCTTTAAGGCCCTTTGAGGGTTCTTGTTTATACAAGCAGAAGATAGGGAGAATAGGTAGTCCTTTTGAGCAAGACCGGCAGCTTGTCTCACAACTTCTGCATCAATATTTTTGCTAATACCAATACATCTATCCATTATAGACAGAGAGTCACGCATTGCACCGTCTGCAATAACTGCAGTTAGGTGACAAGCATCATCAGTAATAGTTACATTTTCTTGTTCTGCAACATACTTTAGTCTTTTTGTAATATCCTCAGGAGAAATTCTGTGGAAGTCAAAACGTTGACATCTTGAAAGAATTGTTTGAGGTAACATATGAACTTCTGTTGTAGCAAGAATAAATATAACATGAGCAGGTGGTTCTTCAAGTGTTTTTAGCAAAGCATTGAAGGCTGCATCGGTAAGCATATGAACTTCATCTATAATGTAAACTCTGTACTTACCTTTTGATGGGGAAAAGGAAGATTCTTCAATCAGTTCCCTAATATCATCAATACCTCTGTTACTGGCTGCATCCATTTCTACAACATCAAGTAAGTTGCCTTCTTGAAAATCAATACAGTTTTCACATTTACCACAAGGGTTGCCGTCTTGTAAATCAAGACAGTTAACTGCTTTTGCAAGAATTTTAGCACAAGTTGTTTTACCTGTACCTCTAGAACCGGTGAATAAATAAGCATGATTGATTCTGCCACTTTTAAGTTCATTTTTAAGAGTAACAGTAACCTGAGGTTGACCTACTACATCAGCAAATGTTTCCGGTCTCCATTTACGGTACAAAACTTGATACATAAAATTCACCTGCTTTTCTGTAAAATAAAAAATTGCAAACCGTTATGCCGTCATAACGGCAATGATTTACATAAGTGAACGGCAGACTTACTATATCGCATCGAGAACACTGCTTAATGCTGCTCAGTTCCCTGCCTGACATGATTCACAGGCCTCAATCGTATAGGGCCTGTCGTTCGCTTATATAAACCAAAAGTATAACTGGTTTGCAACGCATAATGTATTATAACATATAGATTTAGAAAAATCAAGGAGTTTTTTTTGCTTTCACTACTTGAAATAAATTAGGGAATATTGTATAATCAAGAGAGTAAAAAATAGTAAAAATTTAGCATAGGAGTATAATAGGCTTATGATTAGTGGTGCAGACATTATGATTAAGTGCTTGGAAGCTGAAGGCATTGATACAGTTTTCGGTTATCCGGGTGCAGCTATATGTCCATTTTATGATTCACTATATAAATCTAATATAAAGCATGTTCTTGTAAGAATGGAACAGTCAGCAGTACACGCAGCTAACGGTTATAGCCGTTGCAGTAACAAGGTTGGTGTATGTGTTGCAACATCCGGTCCCGGTGCTACAAATATGATTACCGGTATAGCTACTGCTTACTCAGACAGTATTCCGGTTATTTGTATTACAGGACAGGTAAAGAGAGAACTTCTTGGTAGAGATGTTTTCCAAGAAGCTGACATTACAGGTGCTTGTGAACCATTTGTAAAGCATAGCTACCTTGTAAATGATACAAAGGACTTGCCAAGAGTATTTAAAGAGGCTTTCCATATTGCCACAACAGGCAGAATGGGACCTGTTCTTATAGATATACCTCAGGATGTTCAGGAAGAAGAGATTGAGTCTTTTGAATATCCGGATAGTGTTGATATTGTTGGATACAAACCAAATGTTCGTGGTCACAAGATGCAGATTAAAAAGGCAATTGACCTTATTAAAGAAGCAGAAAGACCACTTATTGTTGCCGGTGGTGGTGTACTTTCTTCAGGAAGTAAGCTAAAGCTACAACAGTTTGCAGAAATGACAGGTATACCGGTAATTTCTACATTAATGGGTATCGGTGTAATGCCTAGTGAACATATGCGTTACCTTGGTATGTTAGGTACACATGGTAAGAAATATGCAAATATGGCATTGCATGAAAGTGACTTGCTTATTGTTTGTGGTGCTAGACTTGGTGACAGAGCTGTTGCAAAGCCTGACCAGGTTAGTCGTACAAGCAAGATTATACATATAGATATTGACCCTGCTGAAATCGGTAAGAATGTTAGAACAACAGTACCGATTGTAGGGGATATGAAGAATGTAATTGAAAATTTAATTGATGAAATCGGTGACTACCACATTCCTCATCAGTGGTGTGAAACCTATAGAGAATGGAAAGAAAAACTTTATAGAGTTCCACCTGTTAAGGAAGGTTATGTTGAACCAAGATCATTGATTGCAAAACTTTCATTTATGATGAAGAGCAAGGGTATCCTTGTAGCCGATGTTGGTCAGAACCAAATTTGGTGTGCCAACAACTTCCGTATTCGTGAGGGTAGATTCCTTACAACCGGTGGTATGGGTACAATGGGATACAGTGTTCCTGCTGCAATTGGTGCTAAAATGGCAAGACCATCAAGAGATGTTGTTGCAGTTTGTGGTGACGGTTCTTTCCAAATGAACCTAACTGAACTTGGCACAATTATGCAGAATAATGTAGATATTAAGATTATTGTTATGCGTAACAATCGTCTTGGTATGGTTAGAGAACTTCAGTCAAACCATTACGGTAGCAGATACAGCGCTACAATCCTTGGTGATCCTGATTTCACAAAGATTGCTGAGGCTTATGGTATTAAGACTGCTGAAGTTAACTCAAACGAAGAGGCTGAAAAAGTTGCAGAAGAAATGTTTAAGCTAAAAGAACCTTTCATTCTTATCTGTAATGTTCATCCTGATACACCATCAATTTAAGTAGGGGGATTAAGATGAAATATACTTTATCAGTTATTGTTGAGAACTGTTCAGGCGTATTGTCAAAGATTTCCGGCCTTTTCTCAAGAAGAGCATTTAACATTGACAGTCTAGCCGTTGGTGTAACAAGTAATCCTAAAATCTCTAGAATTACAATTGTTACTGATGGTGACGAATATGTAGTTGAACAGATTGAAAAGCAACTAAACAAGCTTATCCCTGTTATCAAGGTTAAACGCCTTGAAGAGGGTGAATATATAGGTCGTGAATTACTCTTAATTAAAGTTTCTTGCACAAGTAAGAAACGAGAGGAAATTATGGGTATTGCACAACTTGTTCAAGCTAAAATTGTAGATGTTTCGTCATCTGCAGTAACCCTTGAATATAGCGAAGAAGCTGACAAAATCGACATTTTGCTTGAATTACTGAGACCATTTGGTATCAAGGAAATTGTTCGTACAGGTAAAGTAGCTATTGAAAAGGGACATGGTGAAGCCTATCACAGTGGCTTCAACGATTAAGCGATTAACTAGCATTAAATTTTTCATGCTATTTAACCTTATATTATGCCAATTTTAAGGGAGGAATATAAAATGGCAGCAAGAATTTTTTATCAACAGGATTGTGATCTTAACCTACTAAAGGATAAGACTGTAGCAATTATCGGTTACGGTTCACAGGGTCACGCACATGCACTTAACCTAAGAGATAGTGGTGTTAAGGTTATTGTTGGTCTTTACAACGGTTCTAAGAGCTGGGCTAAAGCAGAAGCTCAGGGCTTTGAAGTATTTACAGCAGCAGAAGCAGCTAAGCAGGCTGACATCATTATGATTCTAATCAACGATGAAAAGCAGGCAGCTATGTATAAGAAAGATGTTGAACCAAACCTAGAAGAAGGCAATATGCTAATGTTCGCTCATGGCTTTGCAATTCACTTTGGTCAGATTGTACCTCCAGCTAATGTTGATGTTACAATGATTGCTCCTAAGGGACCTGGTCACACAGTACGTTCAGAATATCAGGCAGGTAAGGGTGTTCCTTGTCTAGTAGCTGTTGAACAGGATTACACAGGTATGGCTCAGCAGTTAGCTCTAGCATATTCAGCAGGTATCGGTGGTAGCCGTGCTGGTGTTCTAGAAACAACATTCAAGACAGAAACAGAAACTGACCTATTCGGTGAACAGGCTGTTCTATGTGGTGGTGTTTGTGCTCTAATGCAGGCTGGTTTTGAAACACTATGTGAAGCAGGTTATGACCCAAGAAATGCTTACTTCGAATGTATCCACGAAATGAAGCTAATCGTTGACCTAATTTATCAGTCAGGTTTCGAAGGTATGAGATATTCAATCTCTAACACAGCTGAATACGGTGACTACATCACAGGTCCAAAGATTGTTACAGAAGACACAAAGAAGGCTATGAAGCAGATTCTAGCAGACATCCAGAGTGGTGCTTTTGCTAAGGACTTCCTACTAGACATGTCACCAGCAGGTGGTCAGGCTCACTTTAGAGCTATGCGTAAGAATGCTGCTCAGCATCCATCAGAAATCGTTGGTAAGGAAATCCGTAAGCTATATAGCTGGGATGATGGCGATAAGCTAATCAACAACTAATTTTAATTAGTTATTTATAATATCTATTCTGACTTATAAGGCTGTTCCGTTATGGGACAGCCTTTTTTCTGACTAATTTTGACTTGTTTAAGTAAATTTGACTTTTATTTTAAATAGAAAAAATTGTATAGTAAAGTTTTACAATAATAATGCTTATGTGTGTAATAAATTTTGGCATTTATTGAATAGTAAAGGATAAGAAAAAATGATAAAATATTAACAGAATAAAAGGGGGAATATTATGAAAAAATTATTATCCGTTTTTCTTGCAGTTGTAATGTGTGTGACTGCTATCTTTACAGTAACTTCTGTTTCTGCTTATGATACAAAAGCTACTGACAGTGACAGTAATGTCATTGTAAAGTTCAGTGGAAGCACTTTGTTAATTGAGGGCTATGGTGATATGCCAAATTATGAACATTCACCATGGGAAAAAATTAGATCTGATATTCAAAAGATTGTCGTTGGTAAGGATATAACATCTATCGGTGTGGGTAACTTTAGTGGAATGGCTAATCTAACAAATGTTAAATTTGAAAGTGGCAGTAAACTGAAAAAAATCAGTGACGGTGCTTTTTATAATGACGGTAAATTACCAACTATCGTTTTGCCAAGCACTGTTCAGACTATCGGTAATGATGTTTTCCGTGATTGTAAAAATTTAAAGAATTTTTCTTTATCATCAAAAGTAACTGTTGGCAACAATGCTTTCTATTATTGTTCAAATTTAGTAAGTGTATCTATGCCTAATGCCATTAGTTTCGGAGAATATGCTTTTGGTGAGTGCGAAAATTTAAAAACTGCTGACCTTGGTGGTGCATCAATAGGTAAAAAATGTTTTAGTGGATGTAATAAACTAGAGAAAGTTACATCAGGTTCAGTTGGAGAATATGCAATTTCCGGTAAAAATATAAAATATCTTAATCTTTCTAAAGCAAAGGTTTTGGGAAAATCAGCTTTACAAAATTTAAAAATCAAAACCCTTACTATCGGTGCAGAAAAAATTGATAAAGAGGCTATTTGGAATTGTGAATTTGAAACATTAAACTTAAAAAATGTTAAGACTCTTGTTGATGATTCTTCTATTAGCTATACAAAGATAAAAACCCTTAATGCACCTAAACTTTTAGTAGTTCCTTATCAGGGCTTTTCATATAACTTTATTGAAAAAATCAACTTTGGTTCAGTAACAAAAATCGGTTATAGAGGACTTTCTTTTTTCTACAAAGGAGATTACGCTTTAAAGGAAGTAACAGGTCTTTCAAAACTAAAAGAAATTGATAACGAAGCCTTTAAAAATTGTAAATATCTAAAGAAAATATCACCAACTAAGAGTTTACAGAAAATAGGTTGCTGGGCTTTTGAGGGTTGTACTTCCCTTGTAAGTGGTATTGATGTGTCCAAAACAAAAAAAATCGATATAGGTGCTTTTACCGATTGTGTCAATTTATCTTCAAGGCTTAACTTTAAGGTTATTAAGAAGATAGAAAGTGATGCTTTCAAAAACTGTCCAAAGGTTAAGTGTAACTCTTTAGGCGATAGAATAGAGTATATAGGACTAGAGGCTTTCTTAGGTTGTAAGAGCATCAATTATATTTATATTCCACGCTCAGGCCCTAGTCTTGACAGATGTACATTTGTTAAGAATATTGATAAAATCAAAATGGTCAATGGCGTTAAAAAGTATTTCTATAACGAAAAAGGTAAGACAATCGGCATCTGTTCCGAAGAAGGTTCAACACAACTTTACTGTGCTAAAAAGTATAAAATGCCTTATAAAGTAGCAGTTGGATCAATCAGTGTAAGCAAAAGTAGAATAACTGTAAAGAAAGGTAAGAATACAAAAATTAAGGTTACTATGAATCCAACCAAGTGTTCAACTAAGTCTTATTCAGTTAAAGTAAGCAATAGCAAAATTGCAAAGATGAATACTAAGGGTGTTATTAAAGGTCTTAAAAAAGGTAAATGTAAGATTACACTTACTTCAAAAGACGGTTCTTTAAAAACAAAGACTATTAATGTAACTGTAAAATAATTTTACTGGGCTGTTCCGTTATGGGACAGCCTTTTTTCTGACTAATTTTGACTTATTTTAAGTAAATTTGACTTTTATTTTAAATAGAAAAAATTGTATAGTAAAGTTTTACAATAATAATGCTTATGTGTGTAATAAATTTTGGCATTTATTGAATAGTAAAGGATAAGAAAAAATGATAAAATATTAACAGAATAAAAGGAGGAATATTATGAAAAAATTATTATCCATTGTTTTGGCAGTTTTAATGTGTATGACTGCTATGACAACAGCAATTTCTGTTTCTGCTAAAGAAACAAATACTGTGGAAACTTCTGCAACAGTAGGCAACATCTCTTGGGGTGTTAGTGGTGGTTACCTTTATATTGTAGGTTCAGGTGAATTACCTAACTTTACTGCTTATAATGCACCATGGAGTTCTAAGTATCAGGAAATTAACAGAGTAGTTATTGATGGTAATATCACTTCTATCGGTTCATATGCTTTTTATAATCTATCAAATCTTGTTTCTGTACAGTTTGATGGTGTTTCAAAGCTAACTAAGATTGGCAATAATGCTTTTAGTTATTGTACTTCTTTAACTGATATTACTTTACCTTCAACAGTTAAAAGTGTAGGCAAGAATGTTTTTTATAATTGTAAGGCTATGACTAATTTTACAACAAATTGTAGTGCTTCTTACGGTGACTATGCTTTTGAATATTGTACAAATCTAAAGACAGTTAATGCTCCAAAGTCTAAGTCATTTGGTGGCAATGCTTTTTATGGTTGTGATAATCTTACAAAGGCAAACCTAGGTAATGCAACACTAGGTGAGTATTGTATGTACAATAACGATAAACTGGTTAGCCTTACTGCAGGTTCACTAAACAAAAGAGCAGTTTATAGTGCTGATAATCTAACTTCACTTAATATTAGAAATGCAAAGTATATTAAGGGCTTTGCTTTATATAATCTACCTAAGTTAACTTCTGTTAGCTCAAATGCAACTTCTATTGATGCTGATGCATTCTTTGGTTCAGAAAATATTAAGACAATTAACCTACCAAAGGTAAAAGTAATTCAAGATTATACTTTTAAAAATGCTAAGAAACTACAAACAGTAAAACTTGGCTCAGCACAGAAAATCGGTAAATATGCTTTTTATGGTTGTACTAACCTAACAACAGTTACCGGTACATCTAATGTTAAGAGAGTTGATATTGCTGCATTTGATAGTTGTAAAAAGTTAAAGAAGTTTACTTCTTCAAGTAAGCTGGGTTATGTTGGTTACAATGCATTCTTCAATTGTCAGAATATGACAGGTTCAATTAACTTCTCTAATGTTACATATGTGGATGATAATGCATTTGCAAACTGTAAGAAGTTAGCATCAACACTTAACTTTAAAAAGGTAACAAACATTGGTACATCTGCTTTCTTTAATTGTCAAAAACTAAAGGGCAATACACTAGGTACAAAGCTTAAGAAACTTGGTTCTAAAGTATTTATCGGTTGCAGTAGTATCAGTTCACTATATGTACCTTCAACTTGTAAGAATACAGGTTATGATATTTTTGTAAAACAGGCATTCTCAATTAAGGACTCTAACGGTTATTTTACTTATAAGTATTACCCAAATGGTAAGAAGATTACTATTTACGGTAACAAAGGTTCAGGTATTCATTCTTATGCAAAGCTATACAAAAACCCATTTAAGTATGCCGTTAAATCAATTTCTGTAAATAGCACAAAGGTAACAATTAAGAAAGGTAAGACTTTCAAACTAAAAACATATGTAAGCCCTGCAAACTGTGGCAATAAAAAAGTTACAGTAAAGAGTAGCAATGCAAAGGTTGCAACAATTAACTCTAAGGGTATTATCAAAGGTATCAAAAAGGGTACATGTAAAATTACAGTAACTGCAAGAGATGGTTCTCAAAAATCAAAGACTGTTACAGTTACAGTAAAATAAATTAAATATTAAAAGTCCCTTGTATAAGGGACTTTTTTGTATATTTATGGGAGATAATTATGGAAAAAATGAATGTTAACTCTAGGGCTTTTTCAATAATTAAGTTGTTAGGCAAGGGTAAGGGTGGATATTCTTATCTTGTAACTGACGGTAAGAAAGAATATGTACTAAAGCAAATTCACCATGAACCATGTTCCTATTATCAGTTTGGCGATAAACTTCAATCTGAACTTGATGATTATAAAAGATTATTGGATATAGGTATTGCTATGCCGAAATTACTTGACTATGATAGAGAAAATGAAAGAATTTTAAAGGAATATATCAAAGGTGAAACTGTTTTTGATATGGTATTAAATGATTGTCTGCCTAGTGCTTGTATAGAGCAAGTAAAGGAGATGTGTAAAATTCTTTATCCTAAAAATACAAATATTGATTATTTCCCAACTAACTTTGTGTTTCAAGATAATATTTTATATTATATAGACTTTGAGTGTAATGACTATATGGAACAGTGGAATTTTGAAAATTGGGGTATTAATTATTGGTCAAAAACACCTGAGTTTCTCTCTTATGTAGAAGAACATAAATAGCCTATTATAAAATATTTTTTATTTTAGTGTTTTGTAAATTTGGGCTTTTCAATTTTGTCTGTGGGTAAAGGTAAGTTTGTTTTAAATTTAATTGTCTATAAAGAAAAATTTATAGTGAGATTATGCATTTTAAATCATATATAACTATGACTCACAGGTGTAGGG
>OBLF01000143.1_pt1 | contig 89937 bp, 73 predicted proteins | sample 1519231 | NCBI WGS metagenome assembly OBLF01 (sample SAMEA2602895, study PRJEB22501) | metagenome
AAGCAAAAATCTGACATGACAAAGGTAGCAATTAAAAACGAGAATATCACTTCTTTCGGAGGAATTAATCACATCATGGACGTTTTCTCAAAGTTGGGCTTTGAAAGACATGGATGGCAAGCAACAGACAGATCGGGAAATGACTTTCGCCATGCGCGGAAACGCCAAACCTTTCGGGAAATGACTTTCGCCATGCGCGGAAATGCCAAACCCTTCGGGAAACGACTTTCGCCAAGCGCGGAAATGCCAAACCCTTCGGGAAATGACTTTCGCCATGCGCGGAAATGCTAAACCTTTTACGGAATGATTTGCGGGGCTCCCGCAAACGCAAAATCTTTTAAAAAGTGATTTGCGGGAGCCCCGCAAGTGCAAAATCTTTTAAAAAGTGATTTGCGGGAGCCCCGCAAGCACCAAATCCTTTAAAAAGTGATTTGCGGGAGCCCCGCAAGCATCAAAACTTTTAAAAAGTGATTTGCGGGAGCCCCGCAAGCGTCAAATCTTTAAAAAAGTGATTTGCGGGAGCCCCGCAAGCCTCAAATCCTTTAAAAAGTGATTTGCGGGAGCCCCCGCAAGCCTCAAATCCTTTAAAAGTGATTTATGGGAGGCCCGCTATCTGTTTGAAGATGGCACAACGGGTACGGTTGAGGAGAAAGGTTCGCATACCATTGTTGGTGTTGTTGTGAGAGAGAAAACGGCTACTGAAGATGGACTGGCCGTTGCATTGCGCTTTTTCTGTATAGAAAGAAAGCCCCTCCTGACGAAGTAGATGCAGGAGAGGCTTGAATGTCATTATAAAACGTAAAGAACGAGTTTCACACCAAAGTTTCTTCCCATGTTGAAAAGGCCCTTTTGACCTGTCGTTGGGTCGGCACCTATATACTTCAATCGGCTGAGATGGTTTTGATAAGCACGATTAAAGATGTTGTTGGCAGTCAGATAGAGCGATGCTCTTCGATGTCCATTGAAACGCAAGTCCGTACCCGCACTGAAGTTTACGAGGGTGTATGACGGAGTTGCGGTTTCTGTATCATTGGCTGCATAGAAGTGGTTTTGTCTCAGGTTACATTCCATTGAGGCAGAAACATACGTGTTGTTCAACAACTGACCATCGCGAACGAGGTCGTAACGGAGTTCAGAATTCCAACGTGGAGCAGGTGTCCAAGGCAGATATTTTGATTCACGTGGTTGGTTCAACTGAACGCTATTGACGTATGAAAAGCTGTTTTGGAAGTGCAAACGACTAATCGGATGCAAGTCAACCATAGCCTCTCCACCTACTAATCTGGCGTTACCTTGTGTGTATTTATAGGTGGGACAATTTTGTGTAATGACGCCATTGAGTTTCTGACTAAAGATATAATTATCGATGAAACTGGCGAAAACAGAGACTTGTGCAGACACAAGTTGTGAGGTCATATCCCACCCGGCATCAAGCTGCCAGCTATGTTCTGGCTTCAAATCTGCGTTTCCAAGCATATATTGTTGCGTACCTTCGTGCACACCATTGCATGCAAGTTCGCCGAGGTTTGGTGCACGGAAGCCGCGTGCCACATTCAAACGCATATTCATTTTGTCGGTCAGGGCATAAACAGCTCCAACACTTCCCGACACACTTCTAAAGTCTCTCTTGAATGCAGTGAATTGAGTGTTAAGTTCTTTGCTGTTGAGATGACGGTTATCGAAACGCAAACCACCGCTCAAGGTCAGTTGATTAATCTTGTAAGACGTTGTGGCAAATGCACCGAAATCAAACAGATTATAGTTTGGAATCAAGAATTCGTCGCCAAGATTCTTATTGTTTTGTATCATACCATTGGCTCCGACAGTGAGTTTCCAACCATCTTTCTCTGGAAAGAGATAATGAAAATCATAGTTCACCGTTTGGAGTTTCATGTCTAATCCCGGTTCGGTTTCGCTGTCTTCAAACTCTTGTCGGCGATTCTGTTGATAGCCAACGAGGGCATGAAGCGTTCCTTCTCCAATATAAAATGAGTTATCGAGCACTGCCTTATAATGGTGAATCTGTTGGAACGGCAATGCTCTTCCATAACGGAATGACGTGCTTCGTTCGCCCTCTGCAATGCCGGGAGTGAGATGATAATAGTCAAGAATGAGATGGCTGTAGCCCCATTGCTTGTTCAAGCCAAGCATGGCATTGGCTGCTTTCTCGCGAAACTGCGTGCCAACCACGTAATTGTCTACCTTATTCTTATAGTCGTGAGCAAGTTTCTGTGACCATCTTCCATCCCAAACAAAGCCATTTTTGTTGCCACTGAAATTGGCAGAATAGCCAAAAAGCCCATTGTTTGTTTGGTATTCAGACGACACATTAGCCTGCATTTTGTTTTTACCCATGACAGGATCTCCATGGAAAATCATCACGCCGGCAAGCGCATCAGAGCCATACATGAGTGAAGCTGGGCCTTTAAGTATCTCTACTGACGAGATACTTTGAGGGTCAATCTCAATGCCATGTTCGTCTCCCCACTGGTTGCCTTCTTGTCGAATACCATCATTTACGACTGCCAATCGGTTGTAACCCAAGCCACGAATGACCGGCTTTGATATGCCTCCGCCTGTTGTTATCTGCGAAACTCCAGGCTCATGACTAACGGCATCAATGATGTTTGTAGCCGATGTAGCATGCAATTGCTGTTGAGTGACAACCGAAATTGGCGTTGGTGACTCCTTCATTAGCGTCTTTCCAGTGAGTCCTGTCACGACAATTTCATTGATCATTGCATTCGATTCATGCAGTTTAAAGTCGGCAGTTGATGTTGTTGTTAGATTGATTTTGCGAATCTCTGTTTGGTGACCTAAGTAGCTCACTTGCACGGTAATTGTCTTTGATGGCAAGTCATGCAGGGCATAATTTCCATTGGCATCGGTAGTCGTTCCCTCTGAAAGTTCGGGAATATAAATGGTAACTCCGACAAGTGGACTATTGTCTATCGCGTCAATCACCTTGCCTGTGAGTGATGCATTGGTGCCCAACGGCGCTGCAGTTGCCCAGAGACACAGGCTCATGAGCAATGCTAATAGTATTGATTTCTTCATTCTTTTATGCTATTTAAGGGTTATTTATCACGCCTCGACAAGCACGTCGCGACGCGTTTTTAATCATTTATGGATGCAAAAGAATGAAGGGTGGGGCACGTGTAGAATGAGTTTGACCCGTAAAGGACGTTAAGACTTGCTGTAAAAGAATAAGTGCTTTGGCCTTTACGATGTTGAAGAGGCGCACACCAATTGTCCTTGCACCGAGAAATGGCAGTGAAAGAAACTGGCAAAGCAGGCAATTGTCAACCTGATTGTCAATGGAATTGATGTGCCCATTATGGTGAATATGATGCAGACATGCCGTACATTCGGTTGTTATTTGTGGCATAGCACGATGCACATGAACCGAAGTTAGCAATAACATTGGCGCGAATACCAACAATAGCAGTCGTGCAGTTATCCTTCTTTTATACCTTTGTCTGTTCATCGCCTGCAAAGTTAAGCGAATTCTTTTGAATCGTCTTGCGAGAACTTATTAAAATAGTTTAATCGTCGTGAATTTCATCTCATGACATGAATGCAGCTTAAGCATAAAATGATTGTCGGGAAAGCCCGTGTGCTTCCATGTTAGAAAGGTTTGCAGTTTGCGTCAAATTGAGCTGTGAAGTGACGCAGATTGTAAGGTCGTTTGCCTCAAATTATCGAGTGAAATGCACCGAATTGCAATCGTTTTCCATATCAATGGTGGTTGAAAAGCAAGGGATTGCCTTGTGGAGGCAATGATATCGTCACATGATATTATTGATTTTTTCTCGTTTTATCATGAAAAATATCTATCTTTGCACGTGATAAACGTTTATAAAAATCATCATGACAGCTTTGAAGAAATATCTACCAGATGTGTTGGTAGTCATTATTTTCGCAGTAATCTCATTTGCTTACTTCTTTCCTGCGGACTTAGATGGCCGCATACTCTACCGACATGACTCGTCGGCGGGACGTGGAGCAGGTCAGGAAACGGCTGAATACCACGAGCGAACAGGTAAGGTTTCGCGTTGGTCTAATGCCACTTTCAGTGGTATGCCGACTTATCAGACGGCGCCATCTTACCAGAGTGTGAGCGTACTTAACCAGGCAGTGAAGGCTTATCACTTATGGCTTCCCGAGAATGTTTGGTATGTTTTTGCTTATCTTTTGGGCTTCTACATCTTATTGCGAGCCTTTGATTTCCGACAATCGCTTGCCGCATTAGGTTCCATAGTGTGGGCGTTCTCATCGTATTTCTTTATTATTATTGCTGCCGGACATATCTGGAAGGTCATGGCTTTGGCTTATCTTCCACCGATGATTGCGGGAATAGTGCTGGCCTATCGTGGCAAATATCTATGGGGTTTCATTGTAACGGCAATCTTTGCTGCCTTTGAAGTCGATGCCAACCACGTGCAGATGACCTATTATTATCTGTTTATCATCCTCTTTATGATTATTGCCTACCTTGTTGATGCTATCCGAAAGAAGCGCATGGCGCAATTCGTTAAGGCCACAGCTGTATGTGCTGCGGGGGCGTTGATAGGCATATTGATGAATATTTCAAATCTCTATCATACGTGGCAATACGCACAAGAGAGCATGAGGGGCAAGAGTGAACTCGTTAAAAAGGATGCTGCCAATCAAACAAGCAGCGGACTTGATCGCGACTATATAACGCAATGGAGTTATGGAGTGGATGAAACTTGGACGTTGCTTGTGCCAAATGCTAAGGGCGGGGCTTCGGTTCCATTGGCTGCAAACACTGAAGCCATGAAAAAGGCAGACCCAAACTTCATGCAAATCTATCAGCAATTAGGACAGTATTGGGGTGACCAGCCAGGCACAAGTGGCCCAGTTTATGTTGGGGCTTTTGTGCTAATGCTTTTCATTCTTGGACTGTTTATTGTGAAAGGTCCTATCAAATGGGCCTTACTTGCAGCCACGATATTAAGCATTTTGCTTTCATGGGGACATAATTTTATGCCATTTACCAACTTCTTCCTTGACTATATACCGATGTATAGCAAGTTTAGAACGGTGGCTTCGATATTGGTTATCGCCGAGTTTACGATTCCTTTATTGGCCATGATGGCGTTAAAGAAGATTGTAGATGAGCCAGAATTGCTGACAAAGAAAGCTAAATTCGTTTATATCAGCTTTGGACTTACGGGTGGAATAGCCCTGCTTTTTGCCCTTATGCCCACGCTGTTCTTCTCGGATTTCATATCAAGTCAGGAGCTGGAAGCCTTCAAATCAATCCCTGCGGAGTATCTTTCTCCATTGGAATCTAACTTGAGATCGATTCGTGAAAGCATCTTTACGGCCGACTGTTGGCGCTCATTTTGGATTATCGTTATTGGCACCTTGCTGCTCTTCCTCTATAAGTTCAAGAAGTTGAAAGCCGAATATATGGTTGGCGCTATAGCCATTTTGTGTCTCATCGACATGTGGCAGGTGAACAAACGCTATTTGAATGATGAAATGTTTGTAGAGAAGAGCGTTCGCGAACAGGCTCAACCGATGACACAAACCGACCGCCAGATTCTGCAAGATAAAAGCTCAGACTATCGCGTTTTGAATCTTGCCAGCAACACTTTCAACGAGAATGAAACCTCTTATTACCATAAAAGTATAGGCGGATATCATGCAGCTAAGCTCAGAAGATACCAGGAATTGATAGATGCTTACATTAGTCCGGAGATGCAAAAGATGATGCCTGCCATCGCAAAAGCAGGCGGAGACATGACTAAAGTCAATGGAGATAGCCTCTTCCCTGTATTGAACATGCTGAACGCTAAATACTTTATAGTGCCTCTTCAGGCTAATCAGACGGTGGCAATCGAGAACCCTTACGTCTATGGGAATGCTTGGTTTGTAGATAAGGTGACGTATGTGAAGAATGCAAATGAAGAACTTGATGCGCTGGGTAAACTCAATCTGCGCCATGAAGCCGTTGCCGATGCACGCTTCCAAAGCCAGTTGGGTGAGTCAAAGAACCAAGATAGTACGTCGATTGTTAAGCTTACAGCCTATGAACCCAATCAACTCACGTATGATGTGCGTAGTGCTACGGGAGGAATCGTGGTCTTTTCGGAGATTTTCTACCCCGAATGGACGGCTACAGTCGATGGAAAGCCGGTAGAGATTGGGCGTGTTGACTATGTGCTTCGGGCGCTTAATGTTGACAAAGGACATCATAAGGTGGTGTTGACCTTTGATCCTAAGAGTGTGAAACAAACCGAAACAGTAGCTTATCTCTCTTATGGTGTGCTGTTGTTAGTAGTGCTTTTCGCCGTCTACTTCAAGAGAAAAGAAGATGAGAAAGCACAAGCTTAGTTGCGTTTTCAGGCTTTACGTTAATGAATAACGTAGCCTGCGCTATGCAAACAGGCCTTATGAATGTTGTAAAACCATTCGTAAGGCCTGTTCGCGTGAAGGAAATAAGGTGCAGTTTCCTTAGCTTCAGCAGTTTTCTTAGCCCTGTTATGTTGGGCTATTAATCCCTTTCCATTTCTTCATAAAGGCCTGAAGTTTCTCTTTTGTGAGTGCCATGAAGGCTTTATATGCGTCACTGTCAGGATTGAAAGGCGTGTGATGGAGCGCCTCTTTGATAGGTTTCCACTCGCTAAGCATAGTGAACACATCTTTATGGAAATAGGTTTCAGCAAATCGTTCCCATATATATTCTACGGCTTGTGGGCTTGGATGCAACATGTCTTCTTTGTAAAAGCGATAGTCTCTCAGTTCATCCATCACGAGTTCATAGGCAGGGAAGTAGTCTACTTGAGGCATTTGTGTCAATGATTCAGCTGCCAACAATAGGACAGCCTTGCTGAGTTGGCTTCCATGAAAGCCGTATTTGGCATATCGAATGGGGCTAACGGTGACGAGAATGTGCATGTTTGGATTGCAACGGAGCAGACATTGCACGGCTTGTTGTAGGTAATCAGTACATGCTTCGACGCTCAACATACGCTCATCAAATAGTGATTGAGGTCTCTTTTGGCAGTTATCAACAATCTCTCCCGTCTCTTTCAGCACATAAACATGGTTAGTTCCGAGCGTGATAAAGGCTACATCGGGCTTGAAATCATCCGTTTTGCAATGTCGTTCGATGCTATGAAGGATGCTTGCAGGGTTATACATCACGCCAAAAGGATTGATTATAGTCGGGAATTGCTCATCTCTGAACCTGCTTCCAATGCTTTCTGCAAAGCAAGAACCAATGAAAAATAAGCGTTGAGCAGGTTTGATTTGCCAGGAAGATGGCTCAATATTTACTTTTGTTCTAAACTCCATACATCATTCTTTGTTGGTTTTTGCAAAGTTACGGATATTCTTTTGAAGGGCAATTTGCTTTTCATGATTTATTGATTCAATTGCTTTGATTTTGAAAATAATGTGTTATTTTTGTGTCAAAGTAACGAAAACGTTGAACCATGGAAGAGAAACTACCGCACGAGTTCAGTCAGTTTTATCTGCAAGATGTGACCTTTGCCAACCTCATGATGCGCAGAATCTACAATGTTTTGATTGTAGCCAACCCCTATGATGCCTTTATGTTGGAAGACGATGGACGCATAGAAGAGAAAGTTTACAATGAATATATGGAGTTGGGACTACGCTATCCGCCGATGTTTACACGCGTATCGACAACCGAAGAGGCCATGGTGACATTGCAAACTACAAACATCGACCTCGTTATTTGTATGCCAGGAACGGCTGATAACGATGCTTTTAGTGTGGCAAGGTCTATCAAACAAGCCTTTAAAAACATTCCATGCGTGGTGTTAACTCCCTTTTCTCACGGCATAACCAAACGTATGAAGAACGAGGATTTACGTATGTTTGACTATGTGTTTTGCTGGTTGGGAAACACCAATCTCATTCTTTCCATCATCAAATTGATAGAGGATAAGATGAACATTGCACACGATATACGAGAGAGTGGGGTGCAAATGATCTTATTGGTTGAGGATAGTATTCGGTTCTATTCTTCCATTCTGCCCAACCTTTATAGTTATATCCTCGCACAAAGTAAGCGCTTTTCCACTGAAGCATTAAACAAACATCAGGCTACTTTACGTATGCGTGGTAGGCCAAAAGTAGTCTTGGCACGCACTTATGAGGAGGCAATGACCATCTATAATCAGTTTTCTGACAACTGCCTTGGCGTCATTTGTGATGCTCGTTTCCCTATGAAGGAGACCTCGACTGACGAAAATGATAAGCTACCTTCACCGCTTCGAGACACTGATGTGTATAAAGACCCAGAGGCAGGACTAAAACTTTTGCGTGCAATCCGAGCCAAAGATGAATATGTTCCATTGATAATGGAGAGCTCGGAAAGTGCAAACCGCGAGAAGGCCGAAGCCGAAGGATTTCGCTTTGTGGATAAAAACTCTAAGCAAATGTCCTTAGATTTGCGTAGAATTATGGAGGAACATATGGGTTTTGGCGACTTTATCTTCCGCAATCCAAAGACACATGAGGAGATTGTTCGCATCAAGTCGTTGAAAGATTTGCAAGATAACATCTTCCAAATCCCTAATGATTCCATGCTCTATCATATCTCTCGGAACCACATGAGCCGTTGGTTGAGCGCACGAGCAATATTCCCTGTGTCGCAGTTTCTACGTGGAATCACGTGGCATAAGCTACAAGATGTTGACGCACATCGACAGATAACCTTCGATGCAATCGTACAATATCGCCACATGAAGAACCTTGGTGTCGTCGCTGTTTTTGACAGAATGAAGTATGACCGCTATGCCCACTTCGCACGAATTGGCGAAGGTTCGCTCGGTGGTAAAGGCAGAGGACTGGCTTTTTTGGATAATATCATTAAGTTACATCCTGAATTTAATGGCTTTGAAGGCGTCAAAGTGCAGATTCCAAAGACGCTCGTGTTGTGCACAGATGTGTTTGATCAATTCATGGAAACCAACAATCTTTATCCTATTGCCTTAAGCGATGCAAGCGATGAGGATATCCTTCAGCACTTTCTTCAAGCGCAATTGCCCGACACAATGATAGCCGACTTCCTCACATTCTTTGATGCTGTGAAGGCGCCTATAGCCATACGATCGTCAAGTTTGCTTGAAGACAGCCACTATCAACCCTTTGCTGGCATCTACAACACCTACATGATACCTTGCTTGGACAATCGAGATGCGATGTTAGAAATGCTTGCTTGCGCTATCAAGAGTGTTTATGCATCGGTTTATTTCCGTGATTCCAAGGCCTACATGAAGGCAACCAGCAATGTCATTGACCAGGAAAAGATGGCTGTTATCCTACAAGAAGTTGTGGGAAAACAATATGATGACCACTTCTATCCAACGTTTAGTGGAGTACTTCGCTCGTTGAATTATTATCCCATTGGCGACGAATTGCCCGAAGAAGGCATTGCTTCGTTGGCCTTAGGCTTAGGAAAATATATCGTAGATGGCGGTCAAACGCTGCGTGTTTCGCCTTATCATCCTCATCAGGTGTTGCAAATGAGCGAATGGGATATTGCACTTCGCGACACACAAACACAGTTCTATGCACTTGATATGGCACCCGTTGGCCGACAATTCAAGGTAGACGACGGCTTTAATATCCGAAAACTAAAGGTCAAGGAGGCCGAAAAGGATGGTTCATTGCGTTATATCTGCTCTACTTTTGACCCTTATGACCAAGTGATTAACGACGGATTCTATGATGGAGGACGTAAGATTATCTCATTTGTAGGCGTACTTCAACATGATGTTTTCCCTCTCCCTGAGTTGTTACAGATGGCAATGAAGCACGGAAGTGAAGCCATGAAGCGACCTGTAGAGATAGAGTTTGCATGCAATCTTAACGACAATGGATCGGGTGAACTCTATCTGTTGCAGATTCGACCAATAGCAGATGCTCGGCAGATGTTAGACAAAGATCTGTCTAAAGTGCCTGATGAGGCGTGCCTGTTACGTTCATATCAAGCACTCGGACACGGCATTTCTGATGATATAACTGACGTAGTTTACGTGAAGTATAACGATGAATTCTCGCCCATGAACAATTACTTTGTGGCCGATGATATAGAGAGATTAAACCGCAAATTCCTTGCCGAGGGCCGCCATTATGTACTCATCGGGCCCGGAAGATGGGGCAGCAGTGACCATTATCTCGGTGTTCCTGTGAAATGGCCAGCTATCTCTGCCGCTCGGATTATTGTTGAAGTGGCCCTTAAAAACTATCATGTCGACCCCTCACAAGGCACACATTTCTTTCAAAACCTCACCTCATTTGGTGTTGGATACTTTACGATTGGCGATACTTCAGCACGTGGTGGCTTTGTCAGAAAAGACCTTTTAGACGCTATGCCGGCTGTAGAAGAGACACAATATGTAAGGCATGTGCGCTTCGATAAAGCCTTTCGGATTATGATTGACGGCCAAAAGCAAGAGGGATTAGTTGATATAAATCAATAAATTACACGTGGAATTAAATCATGAAGTGAATTGTTTGGAACTATGGTTATTTACCTCTATCTTTGCAATGTGTTTTTCATGGTATTAGATTTAAGGTTAACAAAGGTTGGAGTACAGCGGTACTCCTTTTTTTATGCCTTATTTTTTAAATCGTTAAAAGACACAAATCAAAACTTTAATAAATTGTAAAAGTGACACTATATGAATCAGATTGTTTGGAAAATCCATGCAATCTGTCTAACTTTGTGGCGTGTTTTTCATAGTATTAGATTTAAGGTTAACAAGGTCGGAGTACGGCGGTACTCCTTTTTTTGTGTTTGTTGGCGAGCAAAACCATGTCTGCTTTTGCGTTAATTCAATAGTGTTTTTGCGTTAAAAAGATAGCCATAGTAAGGCATAGAGGCTTTGTTGGAAAGCAAAACAAAATCTAATAATAACAGGTTTTGGCTGATTCCTTTTGATGGAAAACCATAGTTGATAAATCAAAATGCGTAATATCATTGAGTAAAATGCGTCATTTCACCGAACAATTTGCGTCATTTTACACGCTAAAGTGACGCATTTCGCACAATCATTTGATTCAGTTCATTTCGACTTTTAATAGTTACAATTTCAATATCATCATTTAACCCTCAAGCAAAGTCCTCCATTATCAAGACGAATAACCCTCTCCCTCTTTGGAGAAGGGACTGGGGATGAGGCTTGTTTTGTACTATTTCATGTGACGATTTGACACAAGTTGAACTCCCTTTTTTATGACTTTTGGTAGCGAACAGAACGCCTAAATATGGGCTTTTCATGCAAAACAAAGGGAAAAAGGCCCTAAAAGCCAGTCTTTATCACTACAATTAGGTATTGTCATACTAACTAAAATGTTATAATTTTGCACCTAATTAAGAGTGTTTTCAAGTATTCAGATAAAACCATTAGATTAAAATTAATAATACATAAGAATGAAAATGAAAAAGAAAATGATGTTATTGTTAGCGTTGTTGCTAACCATTTTTCCAACACTTCAAGCAAAAACAGCATTAATGATCGTAGCCCACGGCTCACCAATGGAGTCATGGCGCAAGCCCGTTTTAGACTTAGAGCCACTTGTTAAGCAGCAGGTTGCAACAGGAAAGCTAAAGGGAATCGATATTGTTAAGGTTGCTTTGATGGAGTATACTGAGCCATCTGTTGCCTCAATGGTAAAGGCATGTGAGGCTGAAGGCGCTGATACTATATTCGCATTACCTATCTTTATTGCTCCATCGGGGCACACAGAAGAAGACCTTCCCAATATTCTTGGCCACAAATATAATCCTTATGTGCGTGAGGAATTGGCCGAAGAGAATACAGAAATGGTTCATACAAAGACACCAATCATCCTTGGTCCGACCTTCTATTATAGCTATGTGTTGGAGAATAGCATGCTCGATCGCATTAAAACCCTATCGAAGGATGACGCAAACGAGGCTGTAATATACCTCGCTCACGGTGATGATGAGCGCATAGGCTTTTGGAAAGAGATGCTCAATAATGTCGATAAGTTTACCAAAGAGCATACAAAGATAACGTATGTTGACCATGCGCTTATCGAAATGGGCCATGATTTCGGCAAGGAATTAATGCCTTTGCTGACTAAAGCGGCTCAAAAGAAGAAACGAATCATTGTTCAAGGCGTCTATCTTACATCTGATGTGAAGCGTATGGCGGACCGACATAAGATGCAAGATGTGCAGAAAGACTTGGTAAAGAAGACTGGTGTGGAGATTGTTTACAGCCCTGATGGCATCCTTCCAGCCTCTACTTCTCGCGTTGTTGACTGGATTGTAGCCCAAACAAAGCAATGGGTTGAAAGTAAACGATAAACCAAACGTCACATGAAAAACCTGACTTTATTGAGTCTTTTCATGCTTCTGGGCCTCTTTTTTGCTCCGCAAGAGAGTATGGCTCAGGAGAGAAAACTCTATGGTTACGTAACCGATGCCAGCGATGAACCTTTGGTTGGTGTTACTGTTCGAGTGATGGGAACGTCTGTAACGACGGTAACTGATGTGAAAGGTCGCTATCAATTGAATGGTCATTGGCCTGTAGGCACGTCGATATCTTTTACCTATATCGGTTACACTCGCCAGCAATTGAAGGATAACGGGCGTGAGCGCATGGATGTAAAGATGGAGGAAGCGTCTAATGGAATCGGTGAGATTGTTGTAAAAGCAAAGAGTAACATTAACGCCATTGATTTGCGTTCGAAGGCCGGAATCGTTGAAAACGTGGATGTAAAACGGCTTACTGAGAAGCCAATGATAGACATGGGACTGGCTCTTCAGGGGATGATTCCGGGCTTAAATGTTATCAACACGGGTGACTTGGGTAGTGCTCCAAAGATTAGAATACGTGGAAACTCGTCGTTTCGGAATGGGAACACGAGCAACGAACCATTGTATGTGTTAGACGGAAAGATAATCTCTGCCGAGACATTCTATAACTTAAATCCACAAGATATAGCCAGTATTAAGGTGTTGAAAGACGCTGCTGCTTGTGCCTTATATGGCATAAAGGCGGCTAACGGCGTATTGGAGATTAGCTCACAACATGGTTATCAAGGCAAGATGACGCTCAATTATAGTATGGATTTGGGTTTAACCTTGCGTGGACGACGCGGTATTCGACTCATGGATACAGACGAAAAGCTTGAGTTGGAGCGTCTGTTGCAGAATCCGGCAGCACCAGGTTATCGTTTCAGTCGTGATTATATAGAACGTAATTACGCTTCAGATCCAAACAAAGATCAGTTGATTGCTGAGGGCGAACAACGCCTTTCAGCACTGAGAAACATTCATACGGATTGGTTTAAAGAACTGATTCATAACAATTTCTATCAGAAACATAACCTTAGTATCAAAGGAGGTAATGGCTCAACAACCTATTATCTCTCAGGAAACTATGCGTATCAAGGAGGTCGTATCGAAGGCAACAACAAGCAACGCTTCAATGTTCGTATGGGAATAGACAAGCAATTGGGGAAGATTGGCTATCTGATGATAGGTGTTTCTGGCGGTTATTCTAAGAGTAAGTCACCCAATGGAACGACCAACGACCCTTCTTCGATGGTGTATAATCTTAATCCTTATGAGCAAAAGACAGGCGAACTCTTCTCTTATCCCAATCAAACTTATTACGATTTAATGCATCAATACGAGAGCGATGCTACTGATAAGAATGGTGGAGTGGATGTGAATCTCACGCTGTCTCCTTGGAAAGACCTCACGTTGGCTTATGTTGCAGGTCTTGATTTCTTGCAGAATGATGACCATCGCTTTACTCCTGCTTCTGCTTTTTCAGAGCAAAACAGCGGTGTTGCAAGTATAGCGAGGGGTATTTATGCCCGTAGCAAGGGAACAACGACTAATCTTTCAAGTAACTTCCGAGCCACTTATAATCATGTTTTTGACGATGTTCATGATGTGACCTTAGGCGCAAACCTCGATTATTACCTTTATAACTACGATGCAGTAGGTATTACTGGTTATGGCGTTGGTAACGTAGATGCTCCTTCTGCCATAAATAACTCATTGCAAGGATTTAGACAACCCGCCGTAAGAAACCCTCGAGATAAGAATGCTCAGCTTGGAATTGGTATGGTTGCAGGCTATACTTATAACACGATTTACGACGCTTATTTCACTTATAAGGCTGATGCTTCGTCAATATTACCCTCAGATAAGCGTTGGAATTCAGCCTGGGCAGCAGGTATTGGATGGACTCCAACGAACTATTCTTGGTTAAAAGGCAATAAGATTCTATCGAAATTGAACTTTAAAGCGTCTTATGGTGTGACGGCAAATCTTAATGGTGTGACGGTATCCAGTACTGTTGGGACGTTCATGTTCGGCGAACAAGCTTATGAAAACAGTCGAGTCTTGTCGTTGTTATCCTTATATAATAAAGACTTAAAGGCCGAACAAAACAAATCAACGGACTTAGGCGTGTCGATAGAACTATTGAAACGAATCACCTTTGACGTGAATTGGTATAACCGTCGCACGGATCAGGCACTCTTAGATGTGCCTATTGCGACAAGTTCGGGATTCTCTTCATTGAAACGTAACATTGGAGTCTTGCAGAATCGGGGTATAGAACTCGGGCTCAATGCAAGGATTTTAGATGGTTATGACTGTCGTTTGGCAGTGGGAGGAAACATTGCTTATAATAATAATAAGGTAGTAAGTTTATACTGGACTGATAAACTTTACTTGGACGAACAAACCCTTATACCGAACTACGAGGTAGGAAAGTCTTATGATATGCTATATGGTTTGCATTCATTGGGTATCAATCCATTGACTGGTTACCCTGTGTTCTTAACACCGAATGGCGTTGAAAAGCAGGGAACGGAAAAGCTTATACGCAATGATTTCATTGCTTTGGGTCATTTAACTCCGCCATATTCGGGTAGTTTCTATGCCAATTTCTCTTATAAACAGTTTGATTTTGACATATCATTCTATTATGTTTTAGGAGGCAAACAGCGTTTTAACTATCAATATGTACGTGATAAAGATAAGGCAAACTATAACGCTGTGGCCGGTCAAACGTCTAAGATGTGGTTTAAACGAGGGGATGAATACAAGGAGTTTCCAACTCCGTTCTACACACAAAGCATCGCAGAAGAGAACCTTTCGCTTTATCCTAACTCACGAACTATAGGGAATAGCGACTACTTAAAGCTCTCAAGTTTCTCTATGCGCTATCGAATCCCGTCCAACTGGCTTCATAAGGTGGCGCCGTTTGTACAATATGCCAACGTAGGTTTACAGGGATCAAACCTCTTTACATGGACAAACTATAAGGAATCTGACCCAGAAAGCGGAACCTTAGCAGGTACAATGCAACCTGTTTTCACTTTCCATCTCAACTTAACATTCTGATATTAGCGTATGAAACGATATATATTTTCAGTTAAAAGCATTGTAATGGGGTTGCTTTCTGTAGCCCTTGCATCATGCAATCTTAACATTCCACCGCTTGATCAGTTCTCCGATCCCGATGCAATCAATAATGTTTCGAATGCAAGATCATTGTTGTCATCGGCTTATACGGCTTATCCTCACCCGGAATATGAGTTCTCTTTGCTTGGAAATGACTTCGTTCCGACTTCTCTTTCCATTAAAGATGTCTCGTCTTTGAACTTATATAACTGGAGTGATCGCGAGATTAGCAAGCTTGCTCCAAGCCTTTGGCAGAATTATTATAATGTAATTGCTCAATGTGATGCCTTGCTTGAGCGCATGGATAATGTGAGAACAAGTAGTACTGAGGAGCAAAACGAGAAACAAACGATAACAGCTGAGGCTAAAACATTAAAGGCTTTATGTTATTTTCAGTTGTTGAAAGTGTTTGCACCGGCTTATGATTTGAATCCTGATGCGCCTGGAGTTATCTTGAAAACTCACCTTGGTATAGAGGATAAACAACGCTCTTCAATTCGTGATTGCGTTTCAACCATTCGTGGTTTGCTTAGTGATGCCGTGCAAATGGATGGCACTTCAAGACACAATGGCTGGCTTTCAAAGACGGCAGTTCTGTATCTTCAGGCAGATGTTGCCCTCTATTCAGGAGACTATGAGACTGCAATTACATCAGGAAATGCCGTGATAGCAAAGGCTAATGATGCCTATTTTACAAGCGAAGGAATCAGTAATCTTTGGGCAAAGGATAGTTATGCAGGTCGTATTTTCGCATTTAACACCAACTCAACTTACTATTCTAATATTCAGTTTAGTATGCAAGAAGGTGATTATTTCTGTGTAAATCCGAAGTTAAATGTCGGTACATCAGATCTCCGTTACACTTCTTTTACCTATCCATTTGTAATGAATGGAACGGTCAGAACCTTGCTTGGGAAGTATAATCGATGCAATAAGCTTAATCAAACAACTGCATATATCAATACAATGCGATACGCAGGAGCTTATTATATCGTAGCCGAAGCCTACTGCCGAAAGGGAGAAACCGAAGCTGCTCGAGTGCTTATCAATCATTATTGGCATTGCATTGGTGTTTCAGAAGCACCTGCTGGCATCACGAATCAAGCGCTCTTAGAACTTATTCTCACAGATAAGCAACGCGAATTTGTAGGTGAAGGGGTTAACTTCTTTGACTTAAAGCGTACTCATCTGACATCGCTTCCACGTTATTCTCAATGGGGAACGGGTGCAAGTAGCTCGATATCATCCACTGATTATCGATGGAATTTCCCTATTCCAGTGTCAGAATATCGGTTTAACAGCGTTGAACAAAATGCTGGTTGGCCATCTAATTAAACTCAACGACAAACGAATGAAACAATTATTAAATAGTTTTCTCATAGCTGTCACCTTCTTCTTAGTTGGTTGTCAGGCTCAAGATGCACCGCAAGAAGCCATGACTAATGGCATCGAACTTACCATTCCGGGTAATGCAATCTTGTCAGAAGACGACACAACTACAGTGTTTGTACACGCTATGATCGCTTTTGAACCCTCAAAAAAGGAGTCGGTTAAGCTTGCTTTTACAGGCAATGACGACCATGTTTTGAAAGTAGACAGTGATGAAATAGTATTTGAACCTGGGCAAAAAGAAGTGGTTTTCCGTGTTAAATCCAATGGAAAACATTCTCTTTCTGTTGGTAAAACCATCGGGCTTCAGGTTGCATCGTCTTCCAATCCGCTAATAAAGGGCTTTGGAAATGGCGTTCAAATCAAGGTAAACCCTGATGCAGACATTCCTGTTCTGACGGATACGCAGTTGCAATTGATTGCAGATGTAAAGACAAAATATGGCATAGATCTTACTCGTTTGATAGGAAAGGTGCCTGTAGAGACTACAATTACATTTAATAGTAGCGACAAAGAGACGTTCTTCCAAGGCCAATCGCAACGCGTTTACAAAGCCTATAGCATCATAACGCTTGGAGATGATGCCACTGTTGACCACCCAACACTCAAGATGGTGACGAATCCGATGGGACTAACAACGTTCCTTTATGATGTGTTGAAACGCAAAACAGTAAACGATAACGAGTTCTTTATGCAGACTCCTTATGGAAAAGCTGCTGTGAAAGCTATCAACTATGACGAGGCTAAGGAGAGTTTCTCGGCTTCTTTGAATGGTATCGGTATCAATCCGACTAATGATAACGTTACGTTTACAGGTCAAATAGAGAATGTTTATGGTGATATGGTCACAGGAATCCCATTTACTTATGACTATTCGGCTTGGAATCGGCTGCTGAAAGAAAAGGAAAAGGGAACTATTGTGAATATAGAAGAAGAGGGAAAGACTGTGGGTTACACCATTGATGACGACTTCTTGTCTATGGGAGGCTCCTTAAATCCAAGCCGATTCTTAGGAGTTAGCGATATCAGTCGTGATGTGTTTGGAAACGATCCAAGCGATTGGGTAGCGTCTTCAGCAAAACTTGATTTCACGAAGGGTACGCTTTCGTTCACGTTCCCATGGGACTTTGCTGATGGAAATGGCTATGAACAGGTGCATGTTGTCTATACTTTACATCGCTAAACCAAAGGAATAGCATGCAGAAAAAACTGATTAGACATACTCTTTTCTGGGCTATTGTACTCGGACTCCTATTTGTTGGGAGAGCTTTTGCTATACCTTGTTTGCGCGTTAATCCCTATATCACTCTGCCCAATGGCACTGTTGAGGGATACTTGGATAACGGACTGCGTTATATTATCTTGCCCAACGAATTGCCAAGACATAATATTGAGGTGAGAATGGTCATGAATGTGGGCTCTCTGCAAGAGGAAAACGACCAGCGAGGTGGGGCACATTTCCTTGAGCATAGTGCCTTTATTGGAAGTAAACACTTTCCAAAGCGGGCATTGATTGACTATTTTGAGCGCCAAGGTATGAAGTTTGGACGAGACATTAACGCCTTTACGGGCTTTGATCGCACTATCTATTGGCTCTCTTTGCCTTATCATTCGCAGGACAAAGCAGTGTTAGATACGACTTTCTTAGCCCTTCGTGATTGGCTGTGTGACCTCACTTTTGATGATGAACGCGTGAAAAAGGAACGCGGAGTCATAGTAGAAGAGCTTAGAAGTTACCAGCAAAATGACGACTTCTACAAGCTGAAAATGGGCCAAAATCGCTATGCTGACCGCATACCTTTAGGCACAGAACAAGACATTAACAGTATTGATAGTAACCGCTTAAAGGCTTTCTATCAGCGCTGGTACACGCCTTCTCACGCTACAGTGCTTGTCGTGGGACAGGTGAAGGTGGCAGAAGTGGTTGAAAAACTACGTAAAACGTTAGGTACAATCCCTGCAAAGGTAGATCAAAAGCCTTTCAAGCCGCTGCCGATGACCTATACTAAGGGAGCTGCTTGGATGCAGTTGGCCGACAGCATGCAGCGTGAAAGCAAGCTGGAACTCATCATTCCACATGCTACAATCGTTGAAAGGGTGTTGCCAGAAGTGGTTAAAAAGCAACAGATGCGTATGTTGGTGCAATGTCTTTCAGAGCGTCTTGCAGCCGATAGTGTAAGGTGTAATGTGTCAAACGATTGGTATTTGGCAGACAAAGACCATTTTGTTTTCTCGTTACGCGGTGCATCTTCAAGTCAGTTGGCACAGCAGTTGGCAGCTACTTCCTATGAATGTCGCCGACTATTACAGCGTGGCGTGGGGAAAGATGAACTGCAACAGCTGATTGATATGCGTCTTGCACATCTACAACCCGATACAACACAGCAGCTTTCTTCTGATTTATGTGATGATTTTGTCGATTATATCATGGCAGGAGATCGTCCACTTTGGCATCCAAAAGATGTGGAGTGGGTGCGCAATCAGGTGAAAATGACAACGAGTGCACAGCTGCAAGCGTGCCTGGAAAGCATTCTTTCAGCCATGAAACGCAGTCGGTTGTATGCCTATACTTACGCTGCTGATGATACAAAAACTGGTCTTCTTGATGCCAAACAGGCTGATAGTGCATGGAAAAAAGGTTGGAAACGTTCCATAGAACCTTATGCTTTTCAGCTGAAAAAAGAGGTAAAAGAAGACACCATTAGCCTGCCTTTGTGTTTGAAGCAAACACCAAAGATGACAAATGAAAGCGTTAAGTACAGCAAGAAATGGCCGGAACTTGGTGTTGAAGAGATACAGCTGACAAATGGAGTGAAGTTGATTGTGCGTCCAACCTTAGAGGAAGATTCCACTCTTTACCTTGCTGTTGTAGGACGAGGGGGCACGGCAGACCTCACTACTCAACAGCAATTGAAACTCCATGACGCTGTAAGTTATGTTGATATGGGTGGACTTTCCAAGGTGTCGAGCGACACTTTGCTGACTGTTATGACACAACAGCAGTTGTCGATGACCGTGGGTGAGGATGCGTATTGGCATCAGTTGTTGGCTTCTTCGCCTGAAAAGCATGCGACGGCACTATTGAATCTTGTTTACGAAAAGATGTGTTTCCCTGGTGTTAACCATGAAGATTTCGCCGAAACAATAGCTTCTGAGCAGGAGAATTTAGGCAAAGAGACGCTCTTAGACAAGCTCTTGGCACACGATTCTGACCGATTAATGACGAACACTATTGACTCGTTAGTGGGGAATGGAACTGCCAATAGTGAACGATTGCTTACAAAAGCCACGCTAAAAGCACTGAATATAGACAGCCTAACCCACTATTACAAGCAGTTGTTTGGTAATCCAACAGGACTCACTGTCATTCTAACGGGTAACTTCAATGTAGGACATGTGGTGCCAAAAGCTGTTGCAACGTTTGCTCAACTCCAAGCACCAGCAACGCCATTGCCTTTGAACAATGCGCCTTTTACACCCAATAAGCGGCCTTATTCCAAAGGTTTTGAGGGCGGAAATGACCATCAAACGGTTGTCAACTATATCTTTTCGGGTAACTATGTGCCGTCACTTCGTGCCACATTGGGCATGAAACTGATTCGCGATGTGTTGCAAGACCGCGTATTGAAAGTGCTCCGCGAGAGTGAAAATATTGTTTATTCGCCCTATGTAGACCTATCATATAACGGCATTCCACAGCAGAAATATCACTTCGTTATTAATCTTTCTCTGAAAGACGAGAATCGAAAGAGGGCTGAAATGCTGTTGCAAGAGATTGTCAAAGACCTCAAAGAGCGACCTGTAAGCACTGGAGAACTCAACAAACTAAAGCGCTCTTTCTTAGTCACGAAAGACAAAGTGCTAAATGATAAGTCACCCGCTGAATGGAAAACGGCATTGATTTCATTGGTGAAAAATGGCGAGTCATTGCAAGACTTCAATGACTATACAGAATGTTTACATGGAATTACGCCAGAAATGATACAGCAAATGGTGAATGAAATGTTTGATTGGAATCACCGAATCGTTGTATATAAATCACAAAAATAATGAAAATATTAAAGAATTTACGTTTAGTTTGCTGTGCAGTTATGCTGTGCATGGCAACTTATATGTGGGCTGAGAAGCAGCCCGAAGCCTATCGTTTGTATGACAATAAAGGCAAAGCAATCACTTATGACCAGCTGGTGAGCGCACTTTCTAAGGTAGATGTAGTCTTTGTTGGTGAGATTCATAACTGTGTTATCACGCATTGGTTGGAGTTAAAGCTATTGGAAAGTTTGTACAAGGCTAACGAAAAGCATTTAAAAATGGGTTTAGAGATGTTTGAAAGTGACAACCAACTCATCCTAAATGAATATCTTTCAGGCCAGATTTCAGGCGAACGCTTCGAAGATGAGGCTCGACTTTGGCCCAATTACAGTACAGATTATGCCCCACTGATTAGCTTTGCACGCGAACATCACATGCCAGTGGTAGCCACAAACGTGCCACGTCGCTATGCCACTGCCGTGAAAGAGCATGGCCTTGCCTATTTGGATTCACTTTCAACAGAGGCAAAGTCTTACATGGCTCCATTGCCGATTCAGTTCAAAACAAATGAAAACGTGGAACAGGGGTTTGCACTTATGGGCATCATGGGTAAGAATAAGAATGCCAACCCACGACAGATTGCTGAGGCACAAGCAATTAAAGATGCCACAATGGCTTGGCGAATTGCACAGAATTTGCCAGGAAAGTTTATTCATTTCAATGGAAACTTTCACACCGATAGCCGCGATGGAATTATCCCTTACTTATTACAATACAAGCCAAAGGTAACTTATGCTGTTGTGAGGGCAGTCAGACAAGAAGATATTTCGCATTTGGAAGACGACTATAAGGGTATCGCTGACTATTATATTTGTGTGCCAGAAGATATGACAATGTCATACTAAGCAAGCCGATTTGTTGCTTGCGGCATCGCAATATGTTTTAGAAGAGATAGAAAAGCCTGTTAGATGCAGGCGTGGTTTCGCTTGAAACGATCGCCTGTTTACCATACGTTGCGAAAGCACTAAATAGAAAGTAAAGTGCAGTTCTTATGTTTGCAGCGTGTTTTTCTCATGTTTTTCTATCTCTTTTTTTATCCTTTTATTTTTCAATCTCAGTCGTTGTATCCCATAAAGTAATGTGTTTATGGTGTGATACGCTTGATTATATGATTGAAAATGATGCAACTAACAATATCATTTGATGGGTTCACCTCGCTAATATGACGTTTTTTATGCTACAATCTGCGTCATTTCATACGATGATTAGTATCATATCATACGGTAAAATGACGCATCTTGCAAATGGTTTCCGCACAGAATAGCAGACAAAAGAAAATCTTTTGCATAATCTTTTGATAGCCAGTGTTTTATGAGTAAAGAGGAAACGACCCTTAATGGAAGGATATTGGGGCAAAGAATCGACTCTTACCATTTAATAAACGATGCCGTAAAGGATTATAGTTTCATTTCATTTACTGGTTCTTTTTTGCTATTCCATAGGATAACGGCTATTTTGCGAGGTTAAAATGACGAAGGAAATACGGCGCGATAACTATGATTTTAAGTTGTAAGGAATATGAAAACAATCAATCGTTAAATAATATTTATTTTCCAATGGAAATTTGTTTGTTTGGAAAATAAATGCTACCTTTGCAACATATTCATTGAGATTTGAACATAAACGATATATTCAACGATAACAAAAGCGTATGAAGAAAACGATATTTTTAATGGCTTTAACAGCTTTGGTTGGGCTAAGTGCTTGTTCTTCTCAAAAGAACAGTAAGGCCACTACAGAGACAAAGCAAAACAATAACAAACAAGTAAAGGAGAAAAAAATGAAAGTAACAGAGCTAACTACAGCCGCATTCAAGAAAGAAGTGATGGATTTTGATAAGCATCCTAACGAGTGGTTATTCGAAGGAAAGCGTCCCGCTGTGATTGATTTTTACGCTACTTGGTGTGGTCCTTGCAAGGCAACGGCGCCCGTAGTAGAGGCACTTGCCGAGGCATATGCAGGCAAAGTAGACTTCTATAAGGTTGATGTTGATGCACAAGAAGAACTTGCTTCGTTCTTCGGAATACGTAGTATTCCAAGCTTACTCTTTATTCCTCAGGAGGGAAAACCAAGCATGCAAGTAGGTGCAATGAATCGACAGCAGTTGGAAGATGCTATCAAGAAAACATTGCTTAAACAATAATCACACGACAATGAATAGGGAATGTATTTGTAAAATCAGAGACATTTACCGAAATATCACTGCTTTTGAGGCTACGCTTCAAAAGCAGTTGCATTTGAACATGAATGAAGCAGTGCTGCTATGTATCGTAGCTGAGCACGAGAATATTAGCTCGGGAGAACTTGCCGACGAGCTAAATCTCACACCTTCTAATGCATCTAAGGTCATTGCCTCAATGGAAAGTCTGCATCTTATTCGTCGGAAAACCTGCAAAGAAGATAAGCGTTGCATGCGATTCAATATCACTGATGAAGGGAAACAGCTGTTGCAACACCTCAATTGTGAGCAATTTCAACTGCCGGAACAGTTAATGTGTCTAACAAAATAAATAAAAACATAACATAGAAAAGATGGAAAAAAATAATATGAAGAGAGCTTCTACACTGCCTTCTGAGTGTACAACCATCATCGTTGGTGACCAAATGAGCAATGACAGCTCGCATTTTCTTTGCCGATCAAGTGATTTTGATGCCATGATGGCTATCAATTATGAGTTTCATGAAGATACAGCCGATGGGCCATCTGAGTTTGTTGCCAAGGATAGTGAATTTAGATGTCCGCTTCCTAAGACGGCTTTGGGCTACACAGCACTGCCAGATTATCAGTTCCCTGGTGAGTGGGGGAGTGCTGGTTTCAATAGCGTTGGCGTGGGAATGAGTTCAACTGAGACCATATTTAGCAGCAATAAAGCGCTTGAATTCGACCCTTATGTGAAGAATGGACTGGCAGAAAACTGCACGTATAACATCGTATTGCCTTATGTTCGCACGGCACGTGAGGGTGTAGAACGACTGGGAAAACTCATTGAAGAGTATGGTTCGGCCGAAGGTTTCGGTATCGGTTTCATCGATGATAAAGAGACTTGGTACCTTGAAAACGCGTGTGGTCATCACTGGTTAGCATGCAAAATGCCACGTGATAAGTATTTTGTTACGGGCAATCAAAGCCGACTTCGCGACTATGATCCTAATGATAAAGAGAACTATTTGGCTTCAGAAGGGTTGATTTCTTTTGCAGAAAAGAACGGACTTTACGACCCAAAGCAAGGTAAATTCGATTTCCATGAGGCTTATTCTCATGATTGTAAGGATGCCGATCGTGATGATTTTACTTATAACTACCCACGTGTTTGGGGCATACAAAAGCTACTTTCGCCCTCGATTAAAAACGATGTAGCCCGTAATACCTTCCCCGTCTTCGCTAAAGCAGACAAGGAAATAAGTCTTCAAACGTTGCGAAATGCGTTTAGATTCCATTATGATGGTACTGCACATGACCCTTATTTGCACAACAATGGCAAGGAACCTTATCGCCCAGTTTCTATCTTCCGAACGACTCAAACGCATATAATCCAAGTGCGACCTAACCTCCCTCAGGCGATAGGTCATATCACTTATGTCGCTCTTGGCATGGCAGATCTCGGCGTATTCTTACCGCTTTATCAAGGTGTTAAGCATGTACCTGAGGCCTATACTCGTGGTCGTAACACAGCAGATCATGAGTCGGCATACTGGAAATTCCGTAAGGTGATGACGTTAGGTATGGTGAATTACAATGCGTATGCACCGATAATCAAAGACCGTTATGCGCAGTTGGAGATAGAAAATGACCGATTGCAGCACGACTTTGAAACGCAATATCTCGTTATTTACAAAGATAATCCACAACGCGCAAATACAATGTTGCAGCAATTCTCTGACCATTTGTTGCATCGTGCACTTGATGTTGCCGACCAATTACTCAATGATTTGTTCACTCAAATGACGTTAGACACGCAGAAAGAGTACTTGTTTCATGGTGCATAAAGAGGCATAAAAGAACGGAAAGTGAAAGAGAAAAGAACATAAATGATTCTGTTTTACTACAAAAAGAAACCGCATCGGGCAACTTACTCGATGCGGTTTTCCTTATATAATGTGTGACAAAACTTAGCCAATCATGCGCTTCATGTCTTCATCTACGGTCGTTATACCACCTAAACCGAAGTTCTCAACAAGTACTTTTAATACTCCTTCTGAAACGAAAGCAGGCAGAGTTGGACCTATGTGGATATTCTTTACGCCCAAAGACAAGAGTGCAAGCAACACGATTACAGCCTTCTGCTCATACCATGCGATGTTAAACACGATAGGAAGGTCGTTGATATCGTTCGCTCCGAATATCTCTTTACGCTTCAAAGCGACTACAGCCCATGAGTAAGAGTCGTTACATTGTCCTGCATCTAATACGCGAGGGATGCCATTTATGTCGCCAAGATTGAGCTTGTTATACTTGAATTTCGCGCAACCGCTTGTCAAAATAACGACGTCTTTCGGTAACTTCATGGCGAATTCTTCATAATAATTGCGGCTCTTCATACGCCCATCGCAGCCACTCATGACTACAAACTTGCGGATAGCTCCACTCTTTACTGCCTCAACTACTTTGTCGGCAAGTGCAAAAACCTGTGCATGTGCAAAGCCACCAATAATCTCTCCGTGTTCAATCTCAGTTGGTGCTTGGCACGTTTTGGCCATAGCGATAACTTCAGAAAAGTCTTTGTGTCCGTCAGGTCCAGCCTCTACATGTTTCCATCCAGGGTATCCTGCAGCGTTAGTAGTAAATACTCGATCCTTGTAAGAAGCCTTTGGAGAGGGAGGAACAATACAGTTCGTAGTGAAAACAATTGGTCCATTGAAGGTATCGAACTCCTCTTTTTGCTTCCACCAGGCATTACCATAGTTACCAACCAAGTGCTTATACTTCTTCAATTGTGGGTAGTAGTGAGCTGGAAGCATTTCACCATGGGTATAAACATCAATACCTGTGCCCTCGGTTTGCTTCAAAAGGTCTTCTATATCCTTAAGATCGTGACCGCTAATCAAGATACCTGGGTTCTTGCCTACACCGATATTGACCTTTGTAAGCTCTGGGTTTCCGTAGACTTTTGTATTGGCTTTGTCAAGCAATGCCATGACGTCAACTCCAAATTTGCCTGTTGCGAGCACACAATTGAGCAGTGTTTCCATGCTCGAATCAGGGTCAGTAACCGTATAAAGCGCTTCACTCATGAAGTCGATGATAGCAGAACTATGCTCGCCAAGATGTGAAGCATGCTCATAATAGGCTGCCATTCCCTTTAAACCCAATATCGTAAGTTCTTTCAAAGAACGCACATCAGCGTTCTCTGTGCGTAGAATGCCTTCACGTTTTCCTTCAGATTCATAATCATTTTCATCGCCTCCCCACGTTACTTCAGGCCAATTGGGGAGAGAAACTCCGTCTACTTTGGCCTTATCTATTAGCTGTTTCTTCAATACAATGCCATCCGTAACCTTACGAAGGATTGCATCATCATCGAAGTTTGCATTCGTAATGGTAGTGAAAAGCGCATCCGTGATAAAGCCTTCTACAGCAGGTAAGCTCTCTTTTCCAGCCTTTTTGAGACAATGATCGACTGTTCCTATACCGCGAACTACGCTTAACAGCAGATCCTGCCACATGCTTGTATCGGCTGTTTTGCCGCAAACACCTTGAATAGTACACCCAGTTCCTTTTGCTGTTTCCTGGCATTGGAAACAAAACATCTTGTTTTCTGTCATAATGTTTGTATTTATTTATATCCTAAATTCTGGTGCAAAGGTATATCAACTGATTGTAATGGCTTGGTAACAATTGTTACTTTGAACACATTAATGATTGTTAAAACAATGAGAGATGCCTCATTTTATCATGCAAAAAATAGCAATACATCTCACCGATAAACGAGAAAAAGGTATAACTTTGCATTCAAACATGAGGCTATTTCTGTCGGTTCATAACATGGAATATCAGTCGTCAGCACACCATATATAAATAAGGTGGAGACCAGAGACTTCAAGTCATAACAAAATGTGCAACATAACAAGCAATACATCATTATGAATATTAAAATCAAAACAAGCGAAGGAGATATCATTGTGCGTCTTTTTGATGAGACACCCAAGCATCGTGATAACTTCATTAAGCTCGTAAAAGAAGGTTTTTACAATGGAACGCTCTTCCATCGCGTTATCAAAGACTTTATGATTCAAGGCGGAGACCCCGATAGTAAGGGTGCACCTATGGATAAAAACTTAGGTAGTGGTGGTCCCGATTATACCATTCCAGCAGAGTTTTCCATGCAAAAATGCTTCCATAAACGCGGTGCTTTATGCGCAGCTCGACTCGGAGATGACGTCAATCCAACACAAGAGAGCAGTGGAAGTCAGTTTTATATCGTCTGGGGTAAATGCTATTCATCTAATGAACTCAAACAAATAGAGCGCCAATTGAACATGCAACAAGAGCAGAAAGTGTTTCAATCGTTGCTCAAATCTCATAGAGATGAGACCATGGAACTACGCAGAAACCGAGATCGTGAGCGTCTACTTGAACTGCATGAACAACTCATTAATGAAGCAAAAAGTTATTGTAAACAACACCCTTTGACGTTTTCTGCCCAACAAATCAAAATATATTCCACTATAGGGGGTACTCCTTTTCTCGACAATCAATATACCGTTTTCGGAGAAGTTGTTGAGGGTTTAGACGTTGTTGAACGCATCCAACAATCTAAAACCAATCGAAACGATCGACCAATCAACGACATTAGCATGACCGTGGAAATCATATAACTTGACGATTAAAAGCATATAATCCTACACTTTGCATCCTATGAGATGCAATACTCCGATAAAAGGCAAGATGAACGCAAAGAAAATATTTTCCATTTTCTTGTGTTTTTTCTTGCTTTTTTAATTTAATTACCATATATTTGATGCGACATTATCTATTAACCCATGAAAGGACTCGAAATAAAAGAACTCAAACAAGTAGTCATCCGCTTTTCAGGTGACTCGGGAGATGGCATGCAACTTGCCGGAAACATATTCTCTTTAGTGTCAGCAACGGCTGGAAACAGTATCTCAACTCTTCAAGATTATCCCGCAGATATACGCGCTCCACAAGGCTCTTTGACTGGAGTTAGCGGGTATCAAGTAAGGATTGGAGACGATGAAGTGCTTACTCCTGGCGACCAATGTGACGTATTAGTGGCTATGAATGCGGCTGCTTTGAAGACGCAAATCCAGTATGCTTCGCCCTCAGCTACTATCATTTTGAACATCGATTCGTTTAGAGAAGACGACCTTCGTAAAGCCGAATTCCAAACGAATAACTATCTAAAGGAACTCGGTATCAACCCAGATCACGTTGTAGCTTGCCCCATAACATCGATGGTAAAGGCTTGTTTGAAGGGCGAAAATGTTGATCCCAAGACGGTGTTGAAATGCAGAAATATGTTTGCTTTGGGCATCGTTTGCTGGTTATTCAATCGAAGTCGCACGAAAGTTGTAGAGTATATTGCGCATAAATTCAAAGATAAGCCACAGATTGCAGAGTGTAACATCCGTGTACTTCATGCTGGATACGACTACGGACACAATACACATGCGTCGGTTCCTGCCACATATCGCATTGAATCTATCCACAAAAAGCCCGGCCGATACATGGATATCACGGGCAATAAAGCCATGGCTTATGGGCTGATTGCAGCCGCAGAGAAAGCTAAAATGCAACTCTTTCTTGGCAGTTATCCCATTACTCCCGCCACAGATATCCTTATTGAACTATCCAAACACAAGTCACTTGGTATTGTAACTATGCAATGTGAGGATGAGTTAGCAGCCTGCTCGACGGCTATCGGAGCTTCTTTTGCAGGCTCACTAAGCGTTACTTCCACCTCAGGTCCAGGCATTTGTCTCAAATCAGAGGCTATGAACTTGGCGGTAATGGACGAACTTCCGCTCGTTGTTATTGATGTTACACGCGGTGGACCGTCTACAGGCTTGCCGACAAAGACCGAACAAAGCGACCTGCTTCAAGTGTTGTTTGGTCGTAACGGGGATAGCCCCATGCCCGTGATTGCCCCAATTTCGCCCACCGATTGCTTCCAATCAGCTTATAATGCCTGTCAGATGGCTGTCGAACACATGACACCTGTCGTCGTGTTAAGTGATGCTTACATCGCAAATGGTTCGGGAGCATGGCGTCTTCCGAATGTAAACGACTTGCCAGAGATACATCCTCACCTTGTCAAACCAGACACTTCAGAGGGCTATACCCCTTATTTGCGCGACCCGGAAACGCTTGTTCGCTATTGGGCTACACCCGGAATGGAAGGCTATGAGCATGTTATTGGCGGATTGGAAAAGGATAGTGACACCGGAGTTATATCGAATAAAGCCGAAAACCACCACCTCATGACGAAGTTAAGAGCCGAGAAAGTGGCGCGCATTCCTGTTCCTGAACTCAAGGTTTTGGGTGATAAAGACGATGCAGATCTATTGATTGTGGGCTTCGGGGGTACGTTTGGACATCTCTATACGGCTATGGAGGAGCTGCGAAAGAAAGGAAAGAAGGTCGCACTTGCTCACTTCCGATACATCAATCCGCTACCCAAGAACACCTCAACTGTACTTAAAGCCTATCCAAAAGTGGTTGTTGCAGAACAAAATGCGGGTCAGTTTGCAGGCTATTTACGCATGAAAATCGACAACTTCTGCCCAAGACAATACAATGAAGTGAAAGGACAACCTTTCATGGTTGACACACTTTCCAAAGCTTTTCAACAGATTATAGACGAATAAATGAATCCCATGGAATACAAAATAAATGATTTTAAGAAAGGAAAGCCACGTTGGTGTCCTGGTTGTGGAGACCATTTCTTCTTGGCTTCAATGCATAAAGCAATGGTCGAATTGGGCATACCACCCCATGAAACCGCTGTTATCTCGGGCATAGGTTGTAGTGGTCGTCTCTCTTACTATGTCAATACATACGCTATGCAGACAATACATGGGCGGGCAGCTGCCATAGCTACGGGCGTGAAAGTAGCCAATCCGCAACTTACAGTGTGGCAAATCTCGGGCGATGGTGACGGACTTGCCATCGGCGGTAACCACTTTATACACGCGCTAAGACGTAATATTGACATCAATATCGTATTGCTTAACAACCGAATCTATGGCTTAACAAAGGGTCAGTACTCTCCAACCTCACCGCGAGGCTTTGTTTCTAAGTCGAGCCCCTACGGCACTGTAGAAGACCCTTTCCGTCCAGCTGAACTATCTTTTGGTGCTCGTGGGCGCTTCTTTGCACGCACAGTAGCCAACGATGGCACACACACTGTCGAAATGCTCAAGGCAACTCAGCGCCATAAAGGGGCCTCGGTGTGCGAAGTTTTGCAGAATTGTATGATCTTTAACAACGGCGCTTACGCCCCCATCTATACGCGTGAAGGTCGTAGTGAGCATGCCATCTATTTGGAACATGGCAAACCTATGCGCTTCGGTAAAGACAAAGAGTTTGGTCTTATGCAAGAAGGCTTCGGATTGAAAGTAGTGAAAATCGGTGAAAATGGCGTCAAAGAAGAAGATATTCTCATTCATGATGCCCATTGTGAAGACAATACTTTGCAGCTGAAACTTGCCATGATGGACAATGAATACGGCTTTCCCGTAGCCTTGGGTGTTATCCGTGATGTCGAAGCGCCTACCTATGAGTCGTGCATTTACAGCCAGATTGATGAGGTAAAAGGCCGAAAGAAATATCATAATTTCACGGAGTTGCTCGAAACAAACGACACGTGGACCATTGAATAACGAATGATGTTGCGTGATAAATTCGCGCAACATCACACATAATTCAGCTGCCCAGCACGCTCCGTTATCCTAAAAAGACATTTTTACATGACATGCCTTTCATTGCTATGTCAATGTTTTCGGCAGACAAAAGCCGTGAGACATGCCGGGCTACTGATATGATTTTTATCGTAACAACATAGCTTTGCCATTATTAATGAAAGTAAAGTGGCTTATCATCCTCAAGAAGTCAACTTCTTAAGGCATAGCATTTGTGGCGCAACCCCTTTGCTTTCAGAGGATGTTTCTTAGTGGAAAAGGTGCATATATGAGGTGATTGCAAATGGTTTTAATAAGGAAAAGCCTCTCTTTTTGCATCCTAAATGCTCAAAATGAGTCATACTTCTTTTTGTGCTTTGAATGTAACGAATTATCATTACAAATGCTTTCTGAAAACGAGCTTATTTGAAACGAAGTTCAAACTGATGGCAATAATGCGCAGTTTTTGGGCAGTTTGAAAATCATTGACTATCAAAACCTTACGCGCTTAGTACCGAAATGTGTTGTGAAATAATATAAAAATATCGTGTAATCTGTATGGAATAAGGCTCTAAAATGCTTCATTCCATAAGGCGAAAAGCCTGATTTCATCGTGTAATCTGCATGAGATTACATTGCAATCCCTTGGTTTTCATGCAACAATCATCATTGAAACATGAAAAACAAGCATTCAAAGGACATTCAAATTTCTATTTGGTTGTATCCTGAAATGTTAAAAAACGGCGAATAAACTTTACAAGAACAGGATTTCACAGCCTGTATTTCTAAGTCTAAAAGGCCGTAACTTGTGTTATAAAACGAGAGGACACAGGAGGCAAACAAGAAAGTTTCGCATCCCATGTCCACTCACATCATGGCGTTTGACACGTGATTATAGCGCCTTACCACACTACCTTTCGGCTGCCATCAGCCTCTTCGGTAATCGTGACTTTGGTCACATCTTCGGGTAATATCTCTTCAATAAGCTCGGGCCATTCAAGGAAACAGAGGCTACCTCCATAGAAATAATCTTCATATCCCATGTCATACACCTCGTCAAGTTTCTTGATTCGGTAGAAGTCGAAATGATAAATGGGACTGTCATCTGCCGCAGTATACTCGTTGACAAGAGCGAAAGTAGGCGATGTAATCACATCGGTTACTCCCAATTCTTCGCAGATTGCCTTGATGAAAGTAGTCTTTCCTGCGCCCATCTTGCCATAGAACGCAAAGACTTTACCCGTTCCCATACCATCCAAAAAGGCTTTAGCGGCCTCACGGATGTTGTCTAATGATTTGATTTTTATTTCCATATTGTTTACTTTATAATCTCCTTTTGTCATGCCAAGGCATGCAGAGAAGATTCTCATGAATTTGATTTCTAAATATTTTCTGTTGCTTTTCCCCGCATCACGCCTATCGGAATAAGCATCTCTTCCATTGAAACGCCACCATGTTGGAACGTGTCTTTATAGTATGACACATAATAGTTGTAGTTGTTGGGATAGGCAAAGAACGTATCGCCAAGGGCGAAAACATACGATGTTGAGAGGTTGGGCGCAGGCAGATGTGCCTCGTGTGGTTTGCTGATTTCAAACACTTGACGTGATTCATAGTTAAGATTCTTGCCCAACTTATAGCGTAAATTCGTGTTCGTATTGCGGTCTCCAACAATCTTTATCGGCCGATTGGCGCGAATACTCCCATGGTCTGTGGTGACAATCACACGGCAATCTGTGCGGCTGAGCAGGCGAAACAGCTCGGCAATTCCCGAATATCGCAACCAACTTTGTGTGATACTGCGGTATGCGCACTCATTGTTTGCCAACTCACGCACCATGCGTGACTCGGTGCGTGCATGTGAAAGCATGTCAATAAAGTTAACGACTAACACGTTGAAATCATTGTGTTGAAGTTCTGAAAAGTGGCTCAATAGCTGATCAATCGACTGAGATTCGCTAATCTTATGATAGCTAAAACGATGTTTTCTGCGGTAACGTGCAAGCAAACCCGCTATCAATGCCTCTTCATGTAGATTCTTTCCATCGGCCTCTTCCTCATCCACCCAAAGGTCAGGGAAAAGCCGTTGAATCTCGTCGGGCATCAAACCGCTGAATAAACTGTTGCGCGCATATTGGGTAGCGGTAGGCAAAATACTCATGTAAAGCTGTTCTTCGATGTCATAACTCTCGGCAAGTTCGGCGGCCAATACACGCCATTGGTCATACCTAAAGTTATCAATCACAAGCAAAAACACCTTTTCTTGCTTATCCAAGAGCGGGAAAACCACACGCTTAAAGACCTCATTGCTCATCAAAGGACGGTCTTCTTCTCCATTCATCCAAGCTAAGTAATGCTGTTTAATGTACTTGGCAAAGCCGTGGTTAGCGTCAGCTTTTTGTGTCTGTAGCACCTCTGTCATGTGGTTTTCGGCTGTACTTAGCTCTAATTCCCACTTCACTAATCTCCGATAAACGGCCATCCAGTCACTCCAACACTTGCAATCTGCAATTTGAAGTGCAATCTTTTGAAAGTCCTGTTGATAGCCGCTTTGCGTCACTTCGTTTATAATGTCGCGATGATGAATATTCTTTTTCAGCGCAATTAGAATCTGATTAGGGTTTACAGGCTTTATTAAATAGTCGGCAATCTTACGCCCAATAGCCTGATTCATGATATCTTCTTCCTCGCTCTTTGTTACCATTACCACAGGCGTTTCAGGCAGAATGTCTTTTATTCTCTGTAGCGTTTCGATGCCAGTAAGGCCTGGCATCATCTCATCGAGCAAGATAAGGTCGAACGATTCCGTACGACAAAGCTCAATAGCATCAACACCATTGCTCATCGTTACTACGTGATAACCTTTCTTTTCGAGAAAGATGATGTGACCTTTCAATAGATCTATCTCGTCATCTACCCACAATAATTTTCCATTACTCATAGTTAGAATCCATCTAAATCATAATATTCATCGTCTAAGTCAAGCGGTTTAACCGGCTTAACTGGTGTCGCCGGCTTCTTCACTGGTGCTGGTTTATGTGCCTTTTCGGGCTTGGTGGGCTGCTTTTGAGGCTGACCTTGTCCGGCATTTTGCCCCTTTACAGCAGGCGTTATCACCGTGTCAATGGGATAAACATCCTTGTCCTGCTGAATGATTCGATCGAGTTCGCGGTCTATTTCCTCGGCAGTTTGCGGCTTTTCGGGCGCCTTTATTGTCGATGGAACAGGCTCCGTTAGCAGCTGTAGCGTACTAATTCGCAGTGGCGCGAAATGCTTTTGATAGAACAAACTATAGTCATCGTAGCTGTATTGTCGGCCCAAGAGTTCCATGTTTTGTTCGCTAATGATAAATGGTCGCGCCCTTTTCGTGAGCTGCATGATGCTTTGTTGGCGATGCAACTGACGTGCATATTGTAATGCTTCGTCATAGTTCTGGAACCCTTTCACCATCATTCTGTGCATACCCTGTGCGTCTTCAATCTGTATATCGAAGTTTCTGACAAGGTAACTCGTAAAGTTATACTTTGCCAAAGCAAAGAGAAGTTGATGTTCATTGACGGAATCGGGATGGTAAACCAACATGTAAACAAAGCCCACATTGCGTTCAGTGTTGAACTTAACCGACTGAATCGAGTCGCTATCGTTGAGCACTTCACTGCGTCGTTTCCATACATTTGTCATGTCAAATTTAGCCCCATGCAAGGTCTTTCCTGCCCTTACACCATTGATTATCATGCCCGCCATCTCGCCAAGTCGGCTTTCTGGATGAGTGGATAGCAACGTGTTAAGGTCTTGCAAGCATCCTTTTGCATCGCCATCATTAAGCTTACTCAGCGCCGAAAGGAACAAAAATTTATCGCGATTGGCTCCCTTGGGGAAACGTTTTGCCGACAGTTGGGCGTTGGCCAACACCTCATGATAGCGTGATTCGTTAAAAGCGGTGTAGGAAGCTGCATAGAGTGAGTCTTCGATATGCTTTCCAAAACGCGCATTTTCCTGATAGTAGGGGTCGTTAAGCAAGGCAGTCCATTGGCTTTTTGGACATTCTCGGCGCAGGCGAGTGAGGTATTCTTCGGCATGTGTAAAGTCATTTCGCCTTGCATAAAGCAAGTAAAGGTGATAGAAAGCCTCGTCAATGTGCGCAAAGTTTGGATAGTGTTGGATGAGTCGAAGCAATGCTTTCTCACTGAGATCAAGGTTATCTAACTGATCCTTAAAGATGATTCCACTGTGAAAAAGCCCATCAGCGAGCACCTTGTTACTGGCAGCTAACTGAGCAGAAGTCAACGGAATCTGGCGCAGATAGTATGCTCTTTGGTGAGGATCTGACGCAGGGTCGTTCACTTTTTGTGGCGTTTCATCTCGCTGTTCGAGGCTATCCGCAGTATCATTTGTTGGTAACGCAACGACTGTTTTATTGATTCTTTGCCAATTATCAATGTTATCTCGCTTGCCCCAACGCCTTTGAAACATCTCCTTTCCACGTGCAACGGTCATGGGATTATAGAAATACCACGTGGCTTGTTGATTGTTGTTATCTGCCGAAGTCGGCGTGTTGAAGGTTGGATTTGTAGGATTTTGTGCCGTCATCTCACCTGCATTAGCGATAGATGAAACGTCATTTTGCGCCTTTTTCTCCTTGCGTTTAAGGGCCAAAATCACGCGGTCGATGGCTGCATTTCGGTCGTGTTCCGACATCTTTGCAAGCAGTTGAAGAGAGTCTTGCAGTTCAACGGCATCGGTATAAGGTACAAGTTGTTCGAGCACTTGTTGTCTTTCGGCCAATTGTTGATAGTCTTTCCGGTCCTTATCCAATAGTCCTATAGCCACATCATAACATCGTTTTGCATCGCCAAACTTATTCTGTTGCCAGTAGAGGTCACCGAGTTTAAGCAGCAAGACGCCCTTTTCTATACCGTTACGTGTACTGAGTTCACTGCCTTTTTCGTAGGCTCCAATGGCATGAAGTGTGTCATTTTGTGACAAGAAGAGATTGCCAATGGCGTAATAAACCTGGTCTAAATATTCCTTGTTATTGTCAGATGACGCCATGTGTCGAAGCTTAGCAATCAATTGTTTGGGCTTTCCGTCGACCACTTCTGTCATAGCTATGCGTGCATTAAAAGCCAAATCATAAGGTGGATTGAGTCTAACCACATGCTGAAATGCCTTATAAGCTTCTGCCTTTTGACCTGTTTCGTTGAACAATTGCCCTAAAAGAAACCACTCACGCGCCTTTTGTATGCGTCTCATCTCATGGCTAATGACGCGTTGAAGATGGGGGATAGCCTTATGATAGTCCCCGATATGAATATAATAATCAGCGTAAGTATAATCCCATTCCTTCTTAGCCGCCCAATAAATAGAATCTCGTTGCATGTTACGTAGCACGTCTTCAGCTTCATATTGCCATCCCGCTTCGATGTAACTCTTAGCTAACCATGCCTGCGCTCGTTGGTAAATAGCAGGTTGAGTGGCGTAAAGTCGGCTCATATATGCAAAGGTTGATATTGCATCTTCAAACTTTCCTTCATGGAATTGGGCTCTACCCATGAGCAACCAGACCTTCCACATGAACGGATTATACTCCTTTCGGTTGAGCCATTCAATATCTTCGGCAGTCTTCTTTCGGTCTTTATCCCATACGGGATGACGTCTAATGCTGTGTAGTTTGATTGCTTTCTCACACTTTTCTATTGCTTTTTCAAAGCCAGCTTGCCCCAAACCACGACTTGTTTTGTTGCCAATTGTGTACAAAGGAAGCATCTCTGTGAAGTTATCTTTGTTGCCTTTCTCACGCTCTAATGCCCCATCTATGTAAGCCATTGAACCGTTATAATAAACATTATAGCGTGTGTTGAAAGCCTGCCACCACCTGGTTCGCGCCGTGTTTTGCGGCGTTGAACAACAACAAAGCATCGTAACAACGAGACAAAGGATAATGGAATATGGTGCGAAATGCTTCACTTTCTCAACAACAACTTTGCAATGGCATAGACAATGATACTGAAAAAGATGATGGATGCACCCGAAGGAACATTCAACCAATAGCTCATGGCAAGACCAAATAAACAATCTGCCCACCCAATAACAATCGAAAGGAACATCATCCGCTTATAGTTCAGCGTGAAAAGATTGGCAGTCATCTGTGGAATTGTAAGCAAACTGAGGGCTAAAACGATACCCACCATGCGCAAAGTAGATACTATCGTCAATGCAATTAATGCCATCATGCCATATTCTATCCATCGAACGGGCAGCCCTTGTGACTCTGCAAACGTGCGATCGAAAGCCACACTGAGCACTTCTCTGTAGAAGAAGACCATGCAAAGGATAACAATTACCGAGAGCACGCCAAGCAAACAAAGGTCTAATGTGCCTATTGTCAGGATGCTTCCAAACAGGAACGACGGCAAATCGGGCATGAAACCGGGAGATAAAAAGCAACAAATGATGCCCACACTCATACCGAAAGTCCAGAACATTGCAATAGCGGAGTCCTCGCGAACTGCACCTTTTCGCGACATCCATTCAACCCCAAAGGCACTCAATACGGCAAAAATCATGGCCGAAAGAATGGGATTAATGCCCATCAGTACACCCAAACCAATGCCTCCAAACGATGCATGTGTGATGCCACCACTAATGAATACCAAGCGACGGGTTACGATATAAGTGCCTACTATGCCACAAACAACACTGGCAAGTAAGGCGCCAAGCAACGCATTTTGAAAGAAACTATAATGTAAAATGTCAATCATTTACTAATGCAATAAAGTCATCTTTAATCTGATTTGGCATGTTAATGCCACGTAAAATGAGGCTTCTATTCCAGCCCTTCACCTCATCTGGGCGCATCGTTAGCATCACTTCTGCAAACGCTTCGGCCTCTTCGTCAGTGTAATCTTCCGACAAACGACCTCGGAAACGGTCAAGTTCTTCATCATCATAATATTCAATTTCCTTGGTGGCGGCCTCCATCATACACTCTTGTTCGCACTGATCGTTCTCACCTGTACACGTAGAACACGAGTCGTTTACGATGAGAGGAGCTTCTTCTTCGCCCTTCTTTCGACCCAAAAATGAACCTAATGCCGTGATAAGGCCTAAGAAAACAAGTGCAAGAACCAAATATATCATAACGTGAAACCTGCTGTTTGAAGATCTTTCCAGTAATCGGGATACGACTTACTCACTACTTCTGGGTTGTTAATCTGCAAGCCTTGGCGTTTCAAAGCCACTGGAGCGAAGGCCAAAGCCATGCGATGATCCTCATAGGTTTCAATGGGTTCATCGGATGGTTGGCATCGTTCGCCATCCCAAAGTAGTTCATCATCGCCTACACTTTGAAGCACAAAGCCCAACTTTCTCAACTCCGTTTTCAAGGCTTCTATGCGATCTGTCTCCTTAATTCGTAGGGTAGAGAGCCCTTTAAAGTGGAACTTTATGTTCATATTCACACAAGTTACCACCACAGTTTGTGCCAAATCAGGCGACCCAGTGAAGTCATATTCTAAACGAGGCAATAGACATTTGTGCCGATGTAGCGTCACAATATTGGGTACACCGGGTGCAGTGGTCTCAAAACTTGTCTTTATTCCCAAGAGCGAAAAGATGTATTTAACGACCGAATCGCCCTGTTTCGAACCATCCATCAGGCCTTCCAATCTCACAACGGCCTCTGAATCATCCGCTAATGCCATGATTTCATACCAATAACTGCTGGCTGTCCAATCGCTTTCAATATAATAATCGCGTGCTGAATAGGCTTTGGCAGCGACACGGATAGTGTCAACATCCGTCCAATCGGCTATTGCTCCGAAGTCTCGCATCATGCATAACGTGAGGTCAATATAAGGCCGGGAGATAATTTCATCAGTCAGTTTGAGTTCTAATCCCTTTTCAAGCATCGGACCAATCAATAGTAATGCTGAGATAAACTGCGAGCTAACATTGCCCGGAATCTCGATAAATCCGCCTGTCAGTGGACGCCCTTTAATACGCAAAGGAGGGTAACCCACCTCGCCTTCATACTGAATGTCGGCGCCAAGATAGCGCAAAGCATCTACTAAAACGCCTATCGGCCGCTGCTTCATGCGGTCAGTTCCCGTGAGCACATGCTCGCCTTTGCGCACCGAAAGATAGGCCGTCAGAAAGCGCATTGCCGTTCCTGCTGCCTTGATATCAATGGTTTCGCTCCTTGTTTTGAGGGCTTCGACAATGACTTTTGTATCATCACAGTCACTAAGATGACGTGGAACAAGGTTGCCATTTGCCAGTGCTTGGATAATCAGGGCACGATTACTGATGCTCTTACTTGGTGGGAGTTGAATCGTCGTATCAATATGTTGAGGACCTGATAGGGTATATATCATATTGTGAAACTTAACAAATTACTTTCTATGCAAATGTACAAACAAAAACCGGATGACCCTACTTTTGATACAGCTTTATTCGTTTTAACGGATAAAAAACAGTAATTTTGCAGCCAAAACAATAATAATCGTGCATATAGCTATCGCTGGAAACATTGGAAGCGGAAAGACTACACTCACCGAAATGCTTGCCAAACACTATGGATGGGAGCCTAAATACGAGGCAGTAGACTACAATCCGTATCTTGAAGACTATTATAAAGACATCCCAAGATGGTCATTTAACATGGAGGTTTTCTTCTTAAAAGAACGCTTCAAAGACTTGCTTCAGCTCACGCGTTGTAGCAAACAACAAACCATAGTGCAAGATCGCACCATCTATGAAGGCGTATATGTCTTCACAAAAAACAACTACAAGATGGGCAATATGACTGAAAGAGACTTCCATACTTACATGGAACTCTTTGATTCAATGACGCATATCTTGCACTATCCTGACTTGATGATCTACTTAAAATCAGGCGTTTCACACTTGGTAAAGAATATCCAAAGCCGCGCGCGTGACTACGAACAGCAAATGCCTTTGGCTTATCTTGAGAGCTTGAATGAACTATATGACGACTTCATCTATAACAAATATAAAGGTAAAGTGCTTGTTGTCGACGTGAATAATATCGACTATTTACACAGCAAAAAGGACTTTTCGAGCATCATAGATAAGATAGATGCCAACCTGTTTGGACTTTTCTAACCCCAGAATTATATTCAGATTATGCATATAGCAATTGCAGGAAACATCGGAAGTGGCAAGACTACACTCACCAAAATGCTTGCCAAGAGATTTCATTGGACGCCCCGTTTCGAACCCGTTGATAACAATCCGTATCTCGATGACTTTTATGCTGACATGGCAAGATGGTCATTTAATCTCCAAATCTATTTCTTAAATAAACGTTTTAAGGAGGTAGTTGAGATATCAAAGAGTGCAGATACCATCATACAAGACCGCACTATATTTGAAGATGCGTGTATCTTTGCGCCGAATTTACATAGTATGGGCATGATGAGTGATCGTGACTTTGCTAACTATTCAGACTTGTTTGAGCTCATGATTTCACTCGTAAAGTTACCCGATCTCATGATATATATCCGTTCAAGTATACCGACTTTGGTTAACCATATCGGTAAACGTGGGCGCGAATTTGAAAAGAGTATCCGCATCGATTACCTCTCTGGACTGAACGATCGCTATGAAAACTGGATTAAAGACTATAAAGGTCATCTCATCATTGTTAATGGAGATCACACTGATTTCGAGAATAATCCTCAGGATTTTCAAAGGATTACCGACCAGATTGATGCCGAACTCTATGGTCTTTTCCCTATAAAGTAAACGCTGTTTATAACATATCAAGACTAAGGCACTTTGTTTTTATGAGCAAAGTGCCTTTCTCTTTGGGTTCAACAAATGTTGGAAAACGACAAAATATTTGGCCTTCGGGATGATAATTTGCTGGAATAAACAAAGCGAAATGATATAAAGTTTTAGCTGAAACTCTTGTTCTTGTCTTCGTTTTAGTCAAGGAGTAGAGGCTTATATCGTAAAGATTAATGATAGTTTTTTAACACTTCGTGGGGTGATGAAATAGAGTGTAAATCATAAAAAAATAGGGTTTAATCAACGAAGACTATAAGAAGATAGGGTGTTTTGCGCCATTCGATTCTCTAATTCGGCACAAACGGCGCACACAAATGCTTCATTTCATGCGATAAAATGGTAGAGATGAGGTCATGATTCCATAGAGATTACACGTTGTTTTTATGTGATATCATCATAAATTTTAAGGCCTTTTTCGTAATTGATTGATTGTAAGGAGTTTGTAAAATGCAAGAAAATAGCATGCTGTTGGATAGTTGTGCTAAATGCTTTCATATTGTAAGGTTTTGTTGTTTCAGTTGTAAATTACTTTCAAGACGTTTAACTCATCTTTCGTTTACTATCTCGATGACTTCTCATGAAACTGACTTGATTCAACAAAATGAAAAAAAAGATGTGAAAAAATGTTTGATTATGGATTTTTTCTTTATCTTTGTAGCAAACTAATTAAATAGAAACGATAACATGAAAAAAGGACTTCTAACTTTACTTCTGACTTGTTTTGCATTGACAATACAGGCACAACATTTCAAACATGAATTGAGATGGAGTATCGGATTCGGTGATGAACCGCACTTAAAGAGCGTGAGAAATGACTATGTTAAATTGTTTAAGCTTGAAGACGACGCTGCTTTGTTCTCGACACCCTGCAACATTAACTGTTCATTAAATATGGAATATTTCTATCATTTGAATGAGAAATGGGCAGTAGGTGCAGGACTTAGTTATACAGAAGCAGTGGCACAAGGAGCACATGTGCCATTAGAAAAGCAAGTGAATAATGACGCTTTTAGCTTCGTTTACCTTGGACTCATCTATTCAATCATCCCAAATGATGAATTGAAATTATCGAGTAAGGCCTTTACTTTCATGCCTTTAGTGCGCTATTCTTGGTTAGACAACGGGCACTTTGCACTTTATTCAAGAGGAGGTTTGGGGCTAAGTGCTTATCATCTGTCGTCAAATAGCAGCAGTTTCCCTAATATTAAAGAAAACAAAATGAGGGTGGCTTATCAGCTTTCTCCTGTGGGAATAGAGATTGGTTCGAATCATTTGAGATTCACTTCTGAAATTGGTTACGGCCTGCAAGGTATTTTTAATTTCGGTCTTGTGTGGCATTTGGGTAAACAACTATAATATGGTTGTTCAGTAAAATGACGCAAATCGGCTCTCAATTGTAGGCTAATGAATTAGAGAGCCCTTTCTGTTTGCACAGCCAAATAAATAGATATATACCTTCAAATATATCGATATATACCCTCAAAAGTATCGATATATACCCTCAAAAGTATTGATATATACCCTCAAAAGTATTGATATATACCCTCAAAAGTATTGATATACACCCCAAAAGAGATTGATATACGAAAAAAGGTGGGCACTATGAAGTGCTCACCTTTATTATTTTATTCGACCTTTCAGTCGTAGTTTGCTTACAATTGAGCAAGTTTGTTCTCAGAACCAAGCACGTCTGTAATCTTCTCTTTATACATTTCGATCATATATTCGCGTGCAACCTTACCGTATTGACGTGGATCAAAGTAGTCAGGATGGTTCGCAAGAGTCTCTCTTACGCCTGCAGTGTAAGCCAAACGAGAGTCAGAATCGATGTTAATCTTACATACAGCACTCTTAGCAGCCCTACGTAATTGTTCCTCAGGTATACCCACTGCATCAGGTAATTTGCCTCCATACTGGTTGATAATATCAACATATTTCTGTGGAACTGAAGACGAACCATGAAGTACAATAGGGAATCCTGGAAGCTTCTTCTCTATCTCTGCGAGAACATCGAAAGCCAAAGGAGGAGGTACTAAGCGGCCAGTCTTCGGGTCACGAGTACACTGTTCTGGCTTAAACTTATATGCACCATGAGATGTACCGATTGAAATGGCGAGACTATCGCAGCCTGAACGCTGTGAGAACTCAATCACTTCTTCTGGTCGAGTGTAGTGAGATTCCTCTGAAGCAACTTCATCCTCAACACCAGCAAGTACACCTAACTCTGCTTCTACAGTCACATCGAACTGATGAGCGTAATCAACGCACTTCTTAGTCAACTCAATATTCTCTTCAAAAGGTTTTGAAGAAGCATCTATCATGACTGAAGAGAAGCCCATATCTACGCAATCTTTCACGAGCTCGAAGCTGTCTCCGTGGTCCAAGTGAAGTGCAATCTCAGGATGAGCACAGCCAAGTTCCTTTGCAAAAGCTACTGCTCCTTCTGCCATATAACGTAGTAATGTCGGGTTAGCATAATTGCGGGCACCCTTTGAAACCTGTAAGATTACCGGTGATTTCAATTCAGATGACGCCGTAATAATAGCCTGAAGCTGCTCTAAATTGTTGAAGTTAAATGCAGGAATTGCATAGCCGCCATTCACTGCTCTCTTAAACATCTCGCGTGTATTAACGAGACCTAATTCTTTAAAACTAACTGCCATAATCTGTAATATTATGTTTATAAATAGATCACTAAATGAATGTTATCTCTTCATCTTTTTCTGATTGCAAATTTAACATAATCTTTTGATGACGCAAAATGTTGGTTCTCTTTTTTCAATTCGAAGCAGGTTAAAAAGTTTAATTTTGCGTTAAATCAAGCGACAAGGCGTTAGTTGCAACATGGATATAGCAATGTTACCTCCTATCTGCTGTTGGATTACAATCTCTTTCGCATCAATTCAGAGGAATAGAGCAATACAACGAAGAAGCCAAAGAAGGGAATCAAGAAAGGTATTACAAGGTTTGCATTGTCTGCAATGATGCCCATGAGCAAGAAACCACAGCCTCCAATCGGTGTCATCATTAGCAAAGAAGCTGCACTTTTCTTTAGATTTCCCAGACCATTAAGGGCCAATGAGAAGATGGTTGGAAACATAATAGCCTCAAAAAGATAGTTAATAATGATGGCAACCATAGAGAAGCGCCCAATGTTTAATAGCACAACAACCATACTTATGACGCTCCCTATTGCACAAACAAACAGCATTATTTCTGCTCGAATGCGTCGCATGAGCCAGCTACCTACAAACCTTCCCACCATAAAGAAGCCCAAAGCAATGGTCAAAACGATGCTTGCTGTGTTGTCATCTAACCATCCTTGACCCGTAACAAAGTTAATAAAGTAACTGTTGATTGATATCTCTGCCACCTCATAAGCTAACAAAGCAAAGAGTCCAAAGACAAACATCGGGTGATGACGGAATAGCTTCATGATGCGAGTTCCTTTGATTTTGTCTTCTTCAGTCTCTGCATGTTTGATCTCAGGCAAGTTGATTCGTGAGAAGATTAAAGCGATAACCAACACCAATATGCCTAAAATCGTATAGGGAACTGCCACGTGATTGTCCTCAAAATGACCGCTAAAAAAGAACTGACCAACAACAAATGTTGCGAAGAGACAACCCAAACCATTAAACGATTGCGAAAAGTTTAGGCGGCTTGTTGCCGTCTCTTTCTCGCCAAGTTCGGTCACATAAGGATTTGCTGAGGTTTCAAGAAACACTAAACCACAGCCTATAATAAACAGCGCTCCAAGGAAAGCATAAAACGTTCCGACTGCTGCACAGGGGATAAATAACAGAGAACCTATGCCAAAAAGCAACAAACCAAGCACTACACCAAGTCGATAGCCGTGACGATTAATAAACCATCCCGCAGGAATTGCCGTCAAAAAATAACCTAAATAGGTAGTCACCTGAATCAAAGATGACTGGGTTATGCTGATATCTAAAGCGTTTTGAAAATGCTTGTTGAGTACATCGAGGATGGCTCTTGCAAAGCCCCACAAGAAAAATAGTGAGGTTACGATGATAAAAGGCATTAAAAACTGCCGGCTTGTAAGATTGTTCCTTTTCATGATGTTGCTGAACTCGCTGTGCTGTTTGCAGCTGCACAGCCGTTCATTAGCTAATAAATATTATCGTTTTCAAATGATTTCTTCTACCATCTCAGCCCTCAATACATTATATCCCATGGGGCTTTGCACAATCATCGGGCATGGTTAATGCGTATTTTTCCGCCTAATTCTCTTCCTTGTAGGCACATATTCGGCGATCTCATCCCTCAAATTGTGTGTCAGTATCACTTAATTAAACGTTGGTTTTGCAAGATTATTGCAGCTTATCACTACTTTTCCTTTTCTCATTTTGATAGGAGATATAAAATAATACCATACAACAAAGCCCGTGATTTGCGTCATTTTACCGCATCATTTGCGTCATTTTATCGTGTAATTTGCCTCTAATTACGCAACGATTCGCGTCATATCATTTTATCATTCATTTGAGGCTATGAAAAAAGGAAGGCCATTTTCGGGCCTTCCTTTTATGTTATTATGCTTTGTTTTACGTCAACCTTACTTGCCGTTTGAATTTATGCAGCTTGCATATAGCCTTGTTTTGACTTTCAAAAAGCAGGGGTTAGAACGCATAAGAGAGTCCAACACTCAGTACACCTCGGTCAATGTCAGAGACAATCTTATAGACTGTTTCGGCATGAAGATGTAGTTTTGGTGTGATGTTAAACTGAACTCCGCCGCCAAGATTCAAGCCAACACGACTTTCACTGGTGCTAATTCCTATACCTTCAAAGTCAGCTCCCACGATGGTTAAACCGCCAGTAGGATATACTTTGAAGCGATGAGTGATAGGAAACAAGTATTGTAAGTTCATGTTTACATCCCAAGCTCTGACATTATTGTCGCCTTCGGGATAGTAGTTGGCTTCAAATTCGGGTCTGAAATGACCATCAATGTTATATCGTGCGACTGCACCGAATCCCAAATGAGGGTCTTCTGTAGCACAATTCAACTTTATTCCAAGCTCAAAAGTCTTTGCTTGAGCGAATGCTCCGACACTCGTCATCAAACACATGAGGGTGAATAATAGTTTCTTTATCATGATTTTATCTTATGATATTATAGGAAAATTAGTATCTATCGTTAAGCAATTTGAACACATAACGATGGAGGTTTCCGTCGTTTCCTTTGATTTCAAGTGCTAACTCCTTTTTGTTTAAGGTGTAAGGACCTTCATAATCTTGCTTGCCTATACGCATATATAGCTTGCCTTTTGATAGGTGATAGTGGCCCGTTGCTACCTTCTGAAGATCCTTTCCCATTTTAATAACGGAGATTTTTTCTATTCCTGTGTAGGTGATATAGTCCACTGTACCGTTCTCATTGAATTGATAAATGAAATACTCTGGCTCAAAACCTGCGTAGCTTCGAGCTCTTCCCCAGTTTGAACCATTCATAACGGCGTCGCTACTAATGCCCCATGTGCCGGCAATTGAATCCTCGTCGTCTTTACTACTACAACTCATCAGTGTGTTGAAAGCAGCAAGTGCCAACACAACTACAAACATTTTTAGAATTAGTTTTTTCATTTTTATAACTCTTTTTATTTGAAATAATAGTGAATTCTCTTAAAAGTTGTGATGTCCTCAATAACATCTTATGGTGCAAAATTAAGAATTTTTGTTCGATAAATATAAGCATTTATTGTTAAAAAGCCTTATGATCATCAAATAAAGAATATAAAATTACGCTGCAGATGCTTTGATGAGACTAATTCATCTGGGCTTTTTCTGCAGCGTAGGTGCTTTGTTAACTAAAATAAATCTATACTATTTGACGATTCTTTTCATTGTTTTTGTTGTGCCGTCTGAAAAGGTTTGCATGGTGAGCACAAGGCCTTTTGTGTCTTGTTGGCATGCCGTTCCATCGGGACGAAAGTACTTTGTGCGAATGATTGCTTTGTCAGAAGTTTGCAATTTGTGTATTCCTGCAACAGAAGATGTAGCAGATGCCTCGCTGAATCCTCCCTTTGCATTGGCTGAACGCACGCTGTATATAGCATTACTTACGACATTGTTCAGTGTGATTTGATGCGCTTGGGTGATTGTTATCAGTTCATCATTTTTGAAAACTGCATAACATTGTCCCGGTTGTACAGGCGAATTGTCAGTCCAAGAGAGGATGTTTCCATTGAGTTTCACGTTTGGTGAGGTTGCTTGTGCAGCCAATTCAGCTGGTCGCCAGTTGGGGAATACGTTGTCAAGTGAGAACAAACTGACTGAATCTTCACGCATTGTGGTGTTGTAAGTGTAGTTCCCTGTGGCATGAGTAAACGTAACAATGTTTGTTGTTGGCGTCAAAAGCTTGCCATCTTTGTCTTTCGAGCCATACTCCTTAAACTGATATGCGGCGACGTTCATACCTCCAACAGTGAATCGTTTGACGCTCTTTCCGTCTTCAACAGGTGGCTCTGACATTGTTGTTTCAATCCAAGCAAGCTTTGATTTGCCTCCCCAGCTGCGACCAAGTGAGTAACCTCCCGGGTTAAGATTAGTGATTTTACAGTCTTTCATCACGTAACCAAAGCGGTTGTTTTCAGTCGGATAAGGAGCTGCAATGACATCCATTCCGCCATTGTTCAAGCTTCGTAGTTCGTTCACGAAATTCACTTTATGGAAGAAAACGTCTCCACTTCCGCAGAGATAGTCCACAGTTCCGTGGATGTTTCCATCCTCAAAGTAGTATTGTCCCAGTCCATTGCTGTAGTAAGTATCTTGGAATGAGCGCAAGTTTACACGTTTACAAATGGTGTGATTACCTTTATCTTGCAAGGCAACGGCACGTCCGGCAGCCCCACATTTGTAGTAATCGAGCGCGTTTTCTAACGTCAAATCTTGCAGATAAGTGTTATCTCCTGTGATGAGAAGTGTTGCTGTTGTGGCAATACCTTCATTGCTTTCATGCGGATGATTGCGTATGAGGGTGTGCTCAGCAGAGGCTCCAATGAGTGAGATGTTATTGCCATTGATGGGTGTAAGCACTGTTTCGCCCAGATCATATACGCCATTTGGAATAAAGATCTTTGTCAGTTGATCTCCTGATTTGACGTTTGCAATGAGCAAAGTATTTAGTAAATGAGTCGCATCTCCAGGCTTAACAACATAGTATCCAGCCTCATTTTGCACGATAGGATCAGCCTGCATATTCGCTATAATGACTTCATGAAGATAGGCATTCTGGTCAAAGCAGAGGTGAAGAACATCGGGATTACCTTTATATTCATAGCTGATGATGGCCCCATCTGTATTGGCTTTTGCCGGAAGCGAAGCCAATTGACGACCTTTACTATCCTTAATGATGATGTTGCCTGACGAATATGTGCAACCTTTTAGTAGCAGATAAGCATTTCCTCCGACAAGAAGTTCAACGTCATCTGACTTGCCAAACAGCCAACCATGTTGCGGATCATGGAACCGAGCAGGGCCTTTGCTGTTGAAAGCTTCATGATCTTGGTCGTAGAAACAACTGTCAGTGAGTTCAAAAGTGTAACGTTTCGTGGCGCTCTTTACTTCTTTTTCGGTTGCAACTGCATAGAGATTGCGGTTTGAAGTGATGTTATCTGAGGTCACAAACTTACGGTTGTGAGGACCTGAAGCAGCTGCAAACCATCCGCGAAAGACCTTTCCTTCGCCCACGATAACCTTTGAAGCATTGAAGGCAAAGGCTGTAATTGGCGCATCTTTTTCTACCTTTTGCGTTCCAATCACCGTCCCATCAGTATTATAATAGGTAAGGGTGAGGTCGGCTTTCCGTACAAAATAGATTACGTAGTCTGTGCTTTTTCCTGCCAAAACGACTTTAATCGTGGCGCAAGTACCCTCGCTTGTAGCCGTATATTTGACGTCTTCTATCGTGCCATTCTCGGCAATAAGGTCGGTCAAAGGATTGTCTTTAGAAATCATTTCTTGGCTTTTCGGCAGTTCAATCGTTGCTTTCAAGGTGCCGTCTGCCTGCTCTTTACAGCATGTTTCAGCTGAAAAGGTCTTACCATTTGCCTTGAATGAGCTTAGTAAAGGCTTTGAACTTTGGTCTACTTTGCCATAGATTGACAATTCAAAGAGATAGGCGTTTTGATTTGAAGTGAGGTTTGTGAAGCGCAAACGGCAGTTTGTTTTGTTCACCTCTACATCCACATCAGCTCCTGAAGTGGGGTCCGCCACACTGTTACTTAACGTTACCCAATCGGCATCTCCGGTGCCTTTTGCCTCGAGTTTCCAGCCTCGTTTGCTCCCCGTTGCACCGTGTTTAAAATGTACTTTCGTGATGTTTTTTAATACAGAAGTAGTCACTTGGGCAGCCGAAGTCTTTGAAGCCATGAGATAACCTCCCTGCCATTGCGGAAATTTAGCCTTGTTTTTGTTTGTCGAACAGACTTCCGTCTCTGTTAGAGAAAACTGCAATGACTCATGACTATATAGCGTTTGAGCCTCTTTTGTGACTGCTGTTGACGAAGCTTTTGCATCTTCCCAGTCTGTGAACTTTGTGCTATAAAGAGGTTTTTCAACACCCGCTGTCGGGTTTTCTGGTGTGATTGGTGAAACGAGTTCAACCGTTTTACCACTATAATAGTCTAATCCTGCAGCATTCTTACATTCTGGATAATATTCGTTTACAGCTGTTTCAGCCTGTTGTTGTTGCTTCTTTACCAAGGGCTCTACCAAGCTATTAGCAAACACTTCGAGGTTTGTGTAGTAGCCTTTTGAATCGAGTGAGTACTTAGAAGCATCGCTGGCATCGTTTGGATTGAGTCCGTTTGCCTTCTCCCATGCGTCAGGCAATCCATCAAAGTCACTGTCATAAGCTTGTGATCTCAGCCCTTTTGGGAAGTTGTTTTCCGTGTAACCATCGACATCTTTCACGATATCTATAATGCCCGGTCGATGCGTTTTGCTTCCTTCATACGTAGTTGTTCCGGTGCGAGTTTCATGTGCATAGCGCACATCTACATTGTCACGGAAGAGCGAAGCGCCTGCATAGTCGAGCACATTCTCATAGGCTTGTTGTGCCGAATGTGTCGTAATGTCTCCTATTGGCGCAGGAGTTGTGAGCTTGATAGGTACATAAGACTTGCCATTTAGTGTTTTGTGCGCCACGCCTTCATAGTAGTTTGCACCATCAAGCGTATAAGGTTGTGCGTCGATTTGCTGCACGCCATTATCAAAGGTGACCCCTTTCCAGTCATAATTGGCTGCATTTTTCCCAGCGGCTGCAACGTAGTTGCCTTGGATATAGTATCGACTTGTCATGCCAATCATGTCACCTTGGGTGCTGTTTCCACTATTTCCTACACTGACTTCTGTAACTCTTTGTGTGTTTCTTGTTGCCGGTCCAGCCTTATAATAGTTATTAATGATGTTGATTTGTCCACCACCTGGTCCACCATAACAGCCGTTTCCATCTCCCCAATTGTAGAGAACACAATTGCGAAAGTCCACATTTTCTGCCGTAACGGTATTGTTCCAATGATACGAATTGAATTGAATATTGTTGCGAAATCCGTCCCATTGGTAGCGAGAACCATTGAAACGAGGTGCTCGATTGTCGACACTTCCCACGTAGTTATGATGGAAAGAAGCTAACTTTCCGCCCCATATTCCGCCATAACCATGCGCTCCTTTATCATGTCCTGCGTTAGTCAATGCCTCACCAAGCATGCACCATTGCATCGTGAAATTATTGTTATCATAAAACGAAGCCAATTCATCAATACTCCAACTCATTGAGCAATGGTCGATGATGATACTCGTTTGGTGGGCATTCCAGATAGCATCTGCGCCATCATTGACGTCGCGTTCCTGGCCACGACGAAAGCGAATGAAGCGTATAATGTTATTAGATGACGGCTTAACCGTGTAATATCTAATGGTGATTCCAGGGTAGGGGGCTGTTTGTCCGAGTATGGTTGTGTTCTGACCAATGGTTAGTTCAGAAGCCAAAGCTATGACTCCACCGACATCAAAGACAATCATCTTCTTCCGATTCCCTTGTACTGCTGCGCGAAAAGAACCTGTTCCGCTGTCATTAAGGTTGGTAACATGGATAACTTCTCCGCCTCTTCCGCCCGTGACATAGCGTCCATGACCTTCTGCTCCAGGGAAAGCTGGGGCTTGAGCGAAAAGAGATTGTAACGCAATCATCATGAAGAGACCGAGTAAAATCAGTCTACGAGAATGTTGATTTTTCATTGTTCGTAAGGTAAAATAGATAGTTTTTGTATACAAATGTACTGGTTTATTCTTATATATACTATATGATTAGGTGTAAACCTCAATGAAATTCTACGTAAACGTTTACGAGTTTAGGGAATAAAGCCTTGGGGGTTGCGGCATATTTATTGGCATGATAGGTTGTTTGTTGTGCGGATTTGTCGTATAATTCTGTAAAGTTTATTGTGCAAAATTTAACATTTCATGGAGGCTTCAAATAGAAAATAAATCGTCAAAAACCTCTCTTTATAGAGGCATTTTATAGGAGTTATTGATTCAAATGAAGTAGTTAGTGGTGTAATTTCAGTTAGTTTGTTGTGTGAACCCTATGATTTTGCGAGGTGAGATGAGGGAGTTTATATTGCAATTTGAGGCAAATGGAGTCAGAAAATGAAGGAAATCATTGCTTTTTCGCCCTTGTTTAGTGAAAGGGAAAGTGTGTGAATGCGTAACTGTTTGGTGCATAGTGGATTATGAAAACATTGAAAAACGCGCGTATTTAGACCGAAATGTTGTTGTGTTTTGAATTTTATCGTAATTTGAAAGCAGTTGTAAGATTATTTCGTTTGTATTAACCTATTTCCCGCTGAATAACAAATGAAGTTTTTGTTTTGAGGGGATAAGCTAACGGAACAAATGATGTTGTGAGGTTAGGGCATGAAGATAATGTCATGGTTAGAGATTAAACGTCTTGTAGTTTGTGATGAAATTGTCTGTTGTTAAATTGTTGTTGGTACGTGAAAAAAGGGACTTTTGCCACAAAAGATACTCGTTTGTAGGTATGGATACTAAGGAGGAATGAGGAAAATGCTTATACTTTTGCTTACGTTTACACTAAAATCGTGCTGATTTTTAACCTAAAACCAAAAGAAAACGGCATATTGCGAGGTTGCAATATGCCGTTTTTCTATGCTGTATTTCTCTCTCCCTATTCAGGAAGACTGATTGCTTCATTAGGACAAACATCAGCACATGTGCCGCATTCTGTGCAAGCATCAGGGTTGATAGCATAGATATCACCTTCAGAAATAGCGCCAACTGGGCACTCATCAATACATGTACCGCATGCAATGCAGTCGTTTCCAATTACGTAAGCCATAAACTTTAATTTATAATTTCATAATGTTTTTGTACCAATTCCAAGCCTTTCAGCTCATGAATCACGATGCAAAGGTATATAATAAATTTCAAAATACCTACTTTTAGGTATTATTTTTTTGTTTTTTTTATACTACTTCTTTTCCTACATGATGCAATATCATCACGTGAAGTGCGTTTTATCAGTAGCATGAAGATAAGAAAATGGAGTTTGATTGCTATGGGTTTAGCCTTTGGAATGGCTGCTATGGCGCAACAACGGACGGTTCAAAATCGCCCGTATACAGATCTTCGACCCTTTCATTTCGGGATTTCCGTCGGCTCACATGTACAAGATTTGGAGTTTGTTAATAGCGGAGAACAGACTGTTGTGGCTGAAAATGGTACATCAACACAACAGATAATATCCACTGATCAGGATCGTTTTGACATGGGTTTTAACGTGGGAGTACTTGGTGAAATGCGTCTTTCGGAGCACTTACAACTACGAGTTGCGCCGACAATGTATTTCGGTTCACGTCATATTGTGTTGCAAAATCATAGTGTGATAGGCCCAAATCATGAGCCAATATCCTATCGGCAGAACATGAAATCGGTGTATATGGCCCTTCCTGTTGACTTGATTTTTGCTGCACCTCGATTCAATAATCATCGTCCTTACATGATGGTGGGCATGACTCCAGCCTTGAATCTAAGTGGAAAAGATAATGATTATGTTAAGCTGAAGCGTTATGATACGTTTGCAGAAGTAGGACTTGGCTGTGACTTTTCCCTGCCGTTTTTCAAGATTCGGCCTGAGTTGAAGTTCATGTATAGCTTGGTTAACAGCCTCGATCAAAAGCATATCGAGCGTATGGAGAATAAAATCATGCTTCCATACGCCCGATCTGTGCGTGATACTCGCTCTAAAATGGTAGTTCTTACTTTTTATTTTGAGTAAGATTGAGCATCAGTTTACCCACGAAAATGGCATTCTTACCTTCGTGATCTACGGGAACTTCGCGTCCGTCTAAGTCTTTTACATAACGCAATTCCTTAAAGAAGCTGTGAGAATGACCGCCAAGTACGATGTCGATTCCACGCGAACCAGCAATCATCATCTGGTCTCCCATGCCCTTATCTTCCCATCCTAAGTGAGAGATACAAATGACAAGGTCGCACTTTTCCTTTCCACGTAGAATCTTTACCATATCATTTGCCACGGTAACGGGATTGAGATATTTGATTGGTCCATAGTTGGCTGTGGCAACAAGTCCTTCAAGTTGAGGGTCGAGAGCAAAGACTCCGATGCGGATTCCCTTGCGTTTCAGCACAATATAAGGCTTTACAAGTCCTTCAAGTGGAGTACCTCGGAAGTCATAGTTAGAGCAAATGATGGGGAAGTTTGCCTTTTTGAAGAGGCGAACCATATTGTCAATACCAAAGTCAAACTCATGGTTTCCGATGGTACCTGCGTCATAATGCATCCTGTTCATAAGCCCAATCTCAACATCTCCCTTAAATAATGTATAATAAGGTGAGCCTTGTGAGAAGTCACCACTATCAAATAACAGCAAGTTTGGGTCCTTCTTGCGTTCTTCTTTCAGCATATTGATGCGGCGAATAAAGCCTGCACGTCCTGCAAAGAGCGTGTCGGCAAGATTCTTGTTGAGTGGAAGAATGCAGCTGTGGGTGTCACTTGTGTGGAGTATAGTGAGTTGTTTTTGCGCATAAGTTGTTAGTGTTGCACATGCAAACAGCAAGCAACAGAGTGCACGTTTCAAAGCCTTTTGGCGATGATGATATAGATTTCTTTTCATATTCTTGGGTTTAATAGGAGATTATTTTATGATGATTCGCCCCTCAATCTTACGACTTACGGGTTTGTTCTCAGCCTTTTGCTCACGGAAATAGTCCATGATGATGAAACGAACATTATTCTCTGGTGTTTGAGGTGATACGAGATTAGTTGCTGATTTGAATGCTTCAAGTTTGTCGTTGCCTTGTGCAAGATAGTCGAGTGTAGCCACTCTGTAGGCCTTATTGTCGTCGATTTCTTTGCCATTCAACTTACAATCCAACAACTTATGGTCCTTACTGATAACCAAGTTGACGCCATGGCTGACACCTTCTCCACCAGTTGAGGCTATCTGTTCAAAGAGTTCGCGCACCTTTTTGCCTGAAAGCGTGAGGAAACATATCTTGTTTTCGAAGGGTGCAACGTCTAAAACATCACCATAAGTAACGTCTCCTTGGGCGAAGGCGGCACGTATTCCACCCATGTTATATACGGCAAAGTCGGGGTTCTCTTGATAGTTTTTACCTCCCCAAAGCAAAATATCTGCGAGCAGATTTGATAGTGTACTCTCGGGCTTTCGAGCCGACATGTATTCAGAAACCTCACCAACAACGGGGCTCATCAAGCTATCTACCTGATGCTTATAAGGCAAAAGGAAGGCTTCTGCGTCTTTATCGGGGTTGGCATCATACTTATTATCAATCAAGATTCGACTGCGACTGACAGACGAAAGCTCATAATGCGACTTGCAGGAAGCCAAAGAAAGTAAGGCTGTTGCAGCCAAAAAAGAGATGGTTTTCTTATCCATACATTTGTAATTAGTTGTTACAAAGGTAGTTGTTTTACATGGAAAAAAGAAGAATTTGTGTTAAAAACAAAAGAAAACCAATATTAATGAGGTCGTGATTTGCATTTTTTTTGTACCTTTGCACAGCTTTTCGGCGTAACCGCTGGCAGCAGAAGAGTTGCTTGGTCATGTTGCGTTGGGCACAAACAAAATTTAATTTCAAACAAAAAATGGATTTAATTAAAGTTGCTGAAGAAGCATTTGCAACCGGAAAACAGTTCCCTTCATTCAATGCAGGCGATACAGTTACTGTAGCTTACAAGATTATTGAGGGTACAAAAGAGCGTATTCAGCTCTATCGTGGAGTAGTAATCAAGATCTCAGGTCACGGTGAAAAGAAGCGTTTTACGGTTCGAAAGATGTCGGGAACTGTAGGTGTTGAGCGTATCTTCCCTATTGAGTCACCGAACATCGACTCTATCGAAGTGAACAAACGCGGTAAAGTTCGTCGTGCAAAATTGTACTATCTTCGTGCTCTTACAGGTAAGAAAGCCCGTATTGCAGAGAAGAGAAGCAACACAACAACAGCTGAATAAGCTGCCGTTTCTTCGTAAAGAAATAAAAGAGGTTATGCTACTTATGGTGCATAACCTCTTTTTCTTTGGCATGATGGTGAAGAGTTTACGGACAGCATAGAATTACTTTGAAAGCAAAAGTTTATCAAAAGTTCTACCGCTTTGTATTGTCTGATGTCCGCAAGTCAAGGTTCAAACATCACGATTTGCGTGTTTTCCTTCCTCCATGAAAGTCTTTTTCAAGCTCTCCCAGTCTTGAAACCCAGCGAAAAGTGCCAGCCGGTCGAGTGTTTGTCGTGAGGGTTTCTCAGCTCCAGTGAAGTAGTTTTTGAGCTTCTTCAATGAGTCTGGTGTCAGGTTTACATGGTGAAGAGAAAAGAATTTGGATAACTTTTCGAAGTCGTTTCCTGTTTTCGTCATCCTAATCAACTTCTTTTCGGCCTCTTTTAACAAGGCAACTAATTTCTGTTTCATAACATACTTAGAAATAAAATACCTATGCTGCAAAGTTAATCATTATTTTTTTATTATCTTTGCAAATAGATAAAATTACCCCAAAGATGAAAGAATTAGCTTTAAAGTATGGTTGTAATCCCAACCAAAAGCCTTCCAGAATTTACATGGAAGACGGAGAACTCCCCCTAAAAGTCATCAACGGACGTCCTGGTTACATTAATTTTCTTGACGCACTCAATAGTTGGCAACTCGTCAAAGAACTCAAAGCAGCCACTGGAATGGCTGCAGCGGCGAGCTTTAAGCATGTTTCTCCTGCTGGCGCGGCTATCGGTTTACCCCTTAGTGACACATTAAAGAAGATCTATTTTGTTGATGATGTAAAGCTTCCTTTGTCTCCACTTGCGTGTGCTTATGCCCGTGCTCGTGGTGCTGATCGCATGTGCTCGTATGGCGATTTCGTTGCACTTAGCGACGTTTGTGACGCAGTTACCGCCACATTATTAAAGAGAGAGGTCAGTGATGGAGTGATTGCGCCTGGCTATACTGACGAGGCTATTGAGATTTTGAAAGACAAACGAAAGGGTACTTACAATGTAATTCAGATAGATCCTGACTATACTCCTGTTCCCATTGAACACAAACAAGTGTTTGGAATCACGTTTGAACAAGGTCGAAATGAGGTGAAATTAGACGATCCTTCGCTATTCGATAACATCCCAACAAAGAATAAAATATTCCCGGATGAGGCCAAACGCGACTTGATTATCGCTTTAATCACGTTGAAATATACGCAGAGTAATTCCGTGTGCTATGTCAAAGATGGACAAGCTATCGGTATAGGTGCTGGACAACAAAGCCGCATTCACTGTACACGTTTAGCCGGAAGTAAAGCTGATACATGGTGGTTGCGCCAGTGTCCAAAGGTGATGAATCTCCCGTTTAAGCCCGGAATACGTCGTGCCGACCGTGATAATACCATAGATGTTTACGTCAGTGAAGAGCATGATGACATATTACGTGAGGGCGTATGGCAGCAGTTCTTTACGGAGAAACCGGCTGTACTGACGAGAGAAGAGAAAAGAGAATGGATTGCAAAAAATAACAACGTGGCTCTTGGAAGCGATGCTTTTTTCCCATTTGGAGACAATATTGAGCGCGCACATAAGAGCGGAGTGCAATACATTGCCCAAGCCGGCGGCTCAATACGTGACGATAATGTCATCGAAACTTGTGACAAATATGGTATTGCAATGGCTTTCACTGGCGTGAGACTCTTCCACCATTAAATCATATTTTGAACGTTGTGGTTTGAATGTTGAACGTTCTTTATGGTCGAAAATCAATGAAAAGAGATTGTAAAACCAAGGTTCAATATTCAAACTTCAAGGTCAATCACGTTAAAACTTCAATCATTTAACCCCATAACCTATGGATGATTTCCAAAGCATCTTAGAGAATGGCATCAGTTTCAAAGGTTCTTCTGGTCCGAAAAAAGAAGAAGATAAGGTGAAAACGAAAGCCAAAAAGAAAAAGTATATCACTGGAGCACACGGCTCAGGGAGTGCGCGTCAGAAGGCCAAATATCGTGAACAGCGAGCCAATCGCCATTCACGCAAACGATGAACGATGTGTTTTCCCAACCCTTTTACCCATAAAAGGTGATCCATTTTTTGTCAAATCTTTATCTTGTTTTTAACATTTTGTTTTTCCATCTTTCGTGAATAAACGTATAGAAAGATGGGAGATGTTTTCTGTTTTTTATTCTTTTGTGTTGTTATACATGGTGAATTATTTCATGATTTGACGTATATTACATCGCTATTTGCCTCAATTCATTGCATAATTTGCTGCTTTTTGCACACTCGTTTGACTTAGATTGCAACATCTTTTGATGAAAAATCAGTTTGTAATTTGAAACTTGTTTCGTAATGATTTGAAACTCAATGATTTGTGAATCGTGTAAAAGTAGGTAATTTTTAGCCTCAGATGCAGCGCCATTTTATTTTCTCTCAGTATTTCATTCCTATTGTATATTTTTCTGCTTAGATTTAACATATACATTGTTTCCTACATCTTCGTTGTGCAAGCGAAAAGCCTTTGTTGTATAAATGTTGTCGTTTAAGCCAATACCTTATTCTATATTCATGGTCAATTTGATGTGATTAGGGATGAGATTTGCATAAAAAACCGCATACAATCGACTTGCATGCGGTGATAATTTCTTCCAAATGATACTCTCATGTGCCTATTGAATCGGCACGACTTCAAGTTTTCGAGCGTTTCCAGTGACTGGATCGAGGACGATTCTTGTGGTCATTTTCTTACCAAACAGCTCGCCACTAAGCTCTTCTGTGCGTCCAAACTGGGTTGCATAACATTCGGTTTTGGCGCAGAGTTGTAAGCCGTCATAAAGTGAGAGCCTAATTTTTCCGGGCAGATTCACGCAGATTCCACTTTTATCCTTACTCTTTTTACCATCATCGGGGAGGTTAAGTGTGGGCACATAGTGTAGATCTTGCACGCTGATGTAGAACGGGCGACCTGCTAAATCATCGTTGTCGACAAGGCCAAATCGCTTTGAAAAGCGGAATAACACCTGTTTATTTACCTCCTTTGTTGGTATGAAAGTGAGCGTGGTTTCAGTCGTGTCACGTTCGGTTGTTCCTGTAAACATCTGCATGAGTGCACGTTCTTGCTTGTCAAGATTAGCCATCATGATGCGCAATTGCTCACCATCCTTTGGCATATTATCAGCCTCTCCGCGTGTCAATTGATTACGACTGTCGCGTATTTCATAAATCTCTGACGCAATAAGTTCAGCCATTTTTGGAAGCGAACCTGCTGCAAGAATGTCGGCATTCATGTAGTCGTGCGGGTTAAGTGGTGCAGTTTTTGACGCCGCTATAAACGGATGTGCCGGTTCAGCCTTAGTACCTTCTGCGTTAACAGCCAGTAAAATGCCATTATCATCACGGCTAAGGCTTAGTATACTATGTTTTTTATCCATCACAGCAACATGTTGTTGTGCCGTGTCGGGGATGCCAACAGACTTCATTTCGGTGCTAATGAGGCGGTAGGATGTAGCCGGTTCGGTCGGCACATCAGGCATTTTTAAGTATTTCCCGCTATATGCTGCAAGCTCACCTGGCTTGAAAACCGTCTTTTCAACAAGGATATGAAACTGTATTATCGTTTTCGGCAGGAAATAAGTACAGCCTTCTATGGGTTGCTGTGCATGTGCTGTTAGTGCGAAAAGTCCTAAGAACAGGGTTATAATTTTTTTCATATTCGATGTAGATTTCTAATCTTTGATTCGTGCAAATGCCTTTGGAAGGTATTTAATCAGGTCGCTGGCAATGAGACATTCCTGTCCCAAGTCGCGGGCAGCAAGGTCACCTGCGAGGCCATGTAGATACATTCCGACGAGTGAAGCGTCTTTTTGGTTATAGCCTTGTGCCAATAGTCCTGTGATGATTCCAGTCAATACGTCTCCACTTCCGGCAGTAGCCATACCTGCATTTCCAGTGGGATTGAAGTATGCTTTGCCGTCGGGTGTGCATAAAACAGAGTAGTGTCCTTTGAGTAAAATGTAGCCATGAAGGCTCTCAGCAAGGGCAATTGCCTTGGTCAATCGGTCGTAACAACCATTCGCCATCGCTCCATCGAGTCGGTCAAATTCCGCAACATGTGGTGTCATTACAATGCCTTCGGGAAGTTGTTGCATCCAAGCGCGGTGCACACCTAATATATTTAGTGCGTCAGCATCAATCACCATAGGACATTGTGTGCGTCGGATTTGGGCAATCAATGCTATGGCCGAGGTTTCGTTCTGCCCCAAACCGGGTCCCATTGCAACAGCTTCGTAGTCCTCAGTATCAACAGGTTCGGAGAAGATTGTTTCCTCTTTGTCAATCTGAAGCACAGCCTCAGGGATGCTTGTTTGTAGGATATTGCAGTTACGTTTAGGCGTATGAACGATAACTTTGCCTACACCTGCGCGCAAACAAGCCTTGGTTGTCAGAATAGCTGCACCTGCCATGCCATACGAACCGGCAATAACTAAGGCCGTTCCCATATTGCCTTTATGTGCAAAAGCATTGCGGTGGCGTAGTCGGCAGCGTATATCGTTCTCTTCAAGAATGGTATATGGCGTCTCAGTGGCAGCGATACAATCGGGTGATAGGCGTATGTCGAGCACACGAACTTCACCTAAATACTGTTGACAATCAGCCATCAGCATACTAAGTTTGAGTTGTTGTATCGTTAGAGTGAGGTCAGCTCGAACAATGTTTTGTCGGATGTTGTACGTATTATCTTCGGTCATTAGGCCAGAAGGCAAGTCAATACTCACAACTTTACATTTGCATTGGTTGATATATTTGACCAAAGAAGCGAAACCACCTGCCAGCGGTTTGTTGAGACCGCTACCGAAAAGTCCGTCAATGACAACGGTGTTGTTGTCCAAACGGGGTGGTTCGAAGTTGACAATCACCTCATTAAAATCCTTAATGCGTTTGCAATCAATGAGCCGTTGTTTGTTCTTTGCACAATCATTAGAAAGGTGATTGTGAATATTGAACAAATAAACGCTGACAATATAGCCGTCTTCAGCCAGTAATCTCGCTACAGCCAGCGCGTCACCTCCATTATTTCCTGGTCCCGCAAAGACCACAAAGGGAGATGATTTGGTCCATCTCTGCATGATGGTTTGGGCAATTGCCTTTGCAGCACGCTCCATTAAATCAAGTGAAGCAATAGGTTCGTGCTCTACAGTATATTTATCTAACTCTCGAATTTGAGCGCTGTTGAATATCTTCATGACTTGTTGTATAGTGTTGCAAAAATACAAAATTAATGCTAATCGGTGGATGTTGTTTCCCATATTTTTAGTAATTTTGCTACAAATTATTTTATTTCGCACTTATGAGTATTGTTAAAATCAAGGATTTGACGTTCAAAACGTTTATCCCCGAGGCTGAAATTCAACAGCGTGTAAAGGCTGTAGCCGAGAAAATCAATAAGGACTTGGCCGATAAAAATCCTCTTTTCTTGGCCGTGTTGAATGGTTCTTTTATCTTTGCTGCCGACTTAATGCGCAACATTACGATTCCTTGTGAGATTTCATTTGTAAAGCTTGCCTCTTATCAAGGCACCACTTCGACAGGTAAAATCAAAGAAGTCATCGGACTGAACGAGGACCTTGCGGGGCGAACAGTAGTCATTGTAGAGGATATTGTCGATACAGGTTTGACGATGAAACAAATGATAGAGAGTCTTGGAACGCGTAATCCTGAGTCGATACATATATGCTCTTTACTGGTTAAACCCGATAAACTTAAGGTGCCATTAAATATAGAATACGTCGCAATGGAAATCCCAAATGACTTCATAGTGGGCTATGGTCTTGACTATGATCAGCAAGGTCGTCAGCTAAGAGATATCTATACGATAGTAGAAGAGAAATAAATCACAAAGTAATTTATCATTTTATAAAAGAAGAAATAATGAAGAATATTGTAATTTTCGGTGCTCCCGGCGCAGGAAAGGGAACGCAAAGTGACAAGATGATAGCTAAGTATGGCTTCGGACATATATCTACCGGTGACGTGTTACGTAATGAAATTAAGAATAGAACCGAGCTTGGTAAGACTGCAAAAAGCTACATTGATAATGGTCAATTGATACCCGATGCACTGATGATTGACATTCTTGCACACGTTTATGATAGCTTTGGTAAGGACCATAAAGGTGTGATTTTCGATGGATTTCCACGCACTACACCGCAAGCTGAGGCGCTAAAGAAGATGTTGAATGAGCGTGGTCACAAGATAGCTGCAATGATAGAGTTGTCTGTTCCCGAAGAGGAACTCATGGCACGCCTTATCAATCGTGGAAAAGAAAGCGGTAGAAGCGATGACAATGAAGAGACCATTAAGAAGCGTCTCAATGTTTATCACACGCAGACTGCACCATTAATAGACTGGTATAAGAATGATGGTACACACCATCATGTAGTGGGTTTGGGCTCTGTTGAAGACATCTTTGCTCGTATTAGCGAGGTTATCGATTCGCTTTAAGCTTTGTTTGTTAAGGTTTGAACTTTAATTTTAGAATATGTTCTTCTTCTAAAATCAAGGTTCAAACTTTAATTTTATAGTAGAGAAGCCTATTAAGGCGCTATTTTTCAGTCCTTATTTATTACTTCATATTATAGTTATGGATTCCAATTTCGTTGACTACGTAAAGATATATTGCCGCTCAGGAAAGGGTGGAAGAGGTTCTATGCACTTGCGACATGTAAAATATCAGCCTAATGGTGGACCCGATGGAGGTGATGGAGGACATGGAGGTAGCATCTATCTTAGGGGAAATCACAACTACTGGACACTCCTTCATCTAAAGTATCAGCGTCATATCTATGCAGAACATGGCGGCAATGGAGGGCGTGATAAGTGTCATGGTACTAACGGAAAAGATACTTATATCGACGTGCCTTGTGGCACTGTAGTTTATAATGCCGATACAGGAAAGTATGTTTGTGACGTTACTTATGATGGACAGGAAGTGCTTTTGTTGAAAGGAGGACGTGGAGGTTTGGGTAACTTTCAGTTCCGTTCGGCTACAAATCAAGCCCCTCGATACGCTCAACCCGGTGAACCTATGGAGGAGATGACGGTCATTTTGGAGTTGAAACTCCTTGCAGATGTTGGTCTTGTAGGCTTTCCTAATGCCGGAAAATCAACGTTATTGTCTGCGCTTTCGAGTGCACGTCCGAAGATAGCTAACTATCCTTTCACGACGCTTGAACCCTCATTAGGCATTGTGGGCTATCGTGATCATAAGTCATTTGTAATGGCTGACATTCCGGGAATCATTGAAGGAGCCAGTGAGGGCAAAGGTCTTGGACTGCGTTTCCTACGTCATATTGAGCGCAACTCATTGTTGTTGTTCATGGTTCCTGGCGATACAGATGATATTAAGAAGGAATATGAAGTGTTACTCAACGAACTTCGTCAGTTCAATCCCGAGATGTTAGATAAGCATCGCGTGCTGGCTGTAACGAAAAGTGACTTGCTTGACGATGAGCTTATAGACCTTTTAAAGGATACTTTACCGCAAGATTTGCCCGTTGTTTTTATCTCTTCGGTAACAGGAATGGGACTGAGTGAGTTGAAAGATGTGCTTTGGAAGGAACTGAATAGCGAGAGTAATAAGCTTCAAGAGATAACCGCCGAGGACACACTTGTACATCGTGATAAGGATATGCGCGTCTTTGCAGAAGAACTTTTGGCTGAAGGTGCAGACGAAGATGATATAGAATTTATAGATGATGACAATGTAGAAGACCTCGAAGATTTTGAATATGACGACGACACCACATTATGATTGTGCCTGAATTATATGAATATCATCTTGCGAAAGACGTTCGAGCATTCAGCTCTATGCGTCGTGGCGGAGTAAGCACAGGTTCTTTTTGTGCCTTTAATATCAACGAGTTTTGCGGTGATAACTTCGATAATGTTGTTGAAAATAGAAGACTTCTTGCTACCGAATTAGGCATTACACCCGATAATATCGTGATGGTTCATCAAGTACACGATACTCGTTGTTTGCTTGTTGATGAGGCTTGGTTTCAGTGTTCAGCTGAAAAGCGACGACAAGCTGCTGAGGGTTATGATGCTATTCTTACAAAATTACCAAATGTTTGTATAGGCGTTTCTACGGCAGACTGTATTCCTGTGCTTCTTTATGACCCTGAACATCGGGCTATTGCGGCTGTACATGCGGGGTGGCGGGGTACAGTGCAGCATATAACTGAAAAGACCGTACAACGTATGCAAGAGGTGTTTGGCTCGTGTTCAGATAAGCTTCGTGCAGTTATTGGCCCTGGAATCTCTCTTGATGCCTTTGAGGTAGGTGACGAAGTCTATGCACGTTTCAGTGAGGAAGGCTTCGATATGTCGGCCATTTCACGGCATGATGAGAAGTGGCATATAGACTTAAGTGCTTGTAATCGACTGCAATTATTGCATGTCGGCCTGCAAAGCGACCATATATTAATGTCTAATGTGTGCACCTTTACACATGTAAACGACTTCTTTTCTGCACGTCGTCTAGGCATTAACTCTGGTAGAATATTCTCAGGAATCATGTTGAAATAATAAAAAAGAGCCTGAGATTAAGGCTTAAATATAGTAATAACGATGAATAACACATAGATTATGACAAAGAAACTCAATTTTAAGTACATTGCGCCAATTATCACTTTTGCTTTTGTGACAAGTGCTTTCACTCCTGCAAAAGATACATTTACGGCTGCAGAACAACAGCAAATTAGTATTACAACACCTGGACTTTTCTCGCGTTCAAATACATTTAGTATTGATTTGAGCACCTTGAAAGCAGGTGATTACGTTTTCCCCTTGCCTGTTGGAAAGGCAGAACTCACAGACAATAGTCAGGCTTTAGAGATTAAAACTAAAGAAGGTGACGTCATAAAGGCTATGTTTGCCGGTGTAGTTCGACTTTCGCGCAACGTCAATGGCTTTGGAAACGTTGTAGTAATTCGCCATGATAATGGCTTAGAAACCGTCTATGGGAACAACGCCCAGAACTTAGTTAAGGTGGGACAAAAGGTGGATGCCGGCCAGTCTATAGCCATTGTAGGTGGTGAAGGAAGTCGAACCTTCTGTAAGTTCTCTATTATGGTGAACGGAGGACGTTTTAATCCTGAGATGATTATGGAGCTTCGGAGCCACAAATTGCGTAAGAAGACCTTGCTTTGCACAAAGAATGGTCGTTATGTTGATGTGGTATTGAAAGGTGGAAACGATGTAAACGAGAAAAAGAAAAGCAAGAACGATGATGTTGATCCCGAGAATCCGTTTGAGAATACCAATTCTTTTAAGCTGAATCTTGCTGATTTTGAGAAAGAACGTTGGGCCTATCCATTACCAGGAAGTCATGTCATCAGTCCATTTGGTGGGGCACGTCATCATCCAGGTGTAGACATAAAGACGAAACCTAACGACCAGATTCTCGCGGCATTTGATGGAGTTGTTGTTAGAAGTAGCCCTTTTGCAGGTTATGGAAACTGTATACGCATCAAGCATCGCTATGGCTTTGAGACGCTTTATAGCCATCAATCAAAGAATCTTGTGAAGGTAGGAGATAGGGTAAAAGCAGGGCAAGTGATAGGTCTAACGGGACGAACAGGCCGCGCAACAACCGAACATCTTCACTTCGAAGTATTCTTTCAAGGCCACCGTCTCAATCCTGCTGTACTCTTTGATCATGCAAATAAATCGCTCCAACAAGTTACACTGACGCTTCATAAGAGTGGAGTAGTGAAGTCTGAACGCAATTATTATGCAAATAAATAGGCATATTCAGTGCACTATATATAATAAGGTGTAATACAATATCTATGATTTATAGCATTGAATATTGTCTAAATACGAAAAGACCCTAAGCAAAAACAGAAATGCTTAGGGTCTTTTATTTATGAACTTAGACTTTATTGTCTTTTTAATTTCAATTATCTTACAATAGCTTTTACCCAACTATTGGTATCTTCATAATTGGCTCTATTATCATTTTCGCTTTCTTTGAATGGCTTAACCTGGTTGAGTATTGTCTTTTGTGCAGCCGTCATAGTCACCTCTATGTTAGCAAGGAAACCATTTGGACTTTGACTTCCGGCGTAAAGCGCTTTTAATTTTGGAAGTAAGGTGATATCTAACTTCTTCAATTTACAATGGGCTACCTTTAAAGTTACAAGTTCAGGATTGTTTGTTAACTTCAATTCTGTGATAGAAGTGAACGGAGCACGTAGAGACGTTAACTTAGGATTGTGTGTTACATCTAATGTTGTGAGTTCATGCACTGCATATAAATCAATCGAAGTTAGGTTTGGATTCTGAGATACATCCAATGAACTTATGTGGGTTTGTGCCAATTGTAATGTCGTTAAATTTGCTCCAGCATCAGCCAATCCTTTAATTTCTTCAACCGAAGAAGACATAATGTTCACCTCCTTTAGCTTGGTATAGTGGGTAAAATCCAATTTCTTCAGTTTTGTATATGGTGCAGTGAAGTTCTCAAGAAGAATGTTATCTTCCATTCCTGCAATATTTGTAAGATTACTATTTGAAGTCGCATTGATTGCTTTTAGATTCGGAGAATTTGATGTGTTGATGGTTGTTATTTTCCCACTATAGAAAGTTGCCAGTGTTTCTAATGCTGGTAAATTGCTTACATCAACAGACTTTAAGTTCTCATTACTATTTAAGACAACAGAAGAAAGCTTGTTATTCCCTTTGATAGTAACTTGTTCCAAACCTTTTAGACTTCGTGCTGCAAGCTGTTTTATATCAAGTCCAGTGACATTTATGCTTTTTACTGCTTGACAATTATCTACGAGTATCTGACCAGTTAGTTGTTTACACTTCGTAAAATCGATGTTACCAGCAAGATTTTGATTACCGAATAACTTTATGCTTGTAATATTTTGGAAGTATTGTAAGCCGTTTAATGAAGTGAGTTTATCATTATAACTCAAATCAAGTTCACCTTTCAGTTTAAGTATTCTGTCAAGGTTATATCCTTGATAAATGTTTAGTGAGCCGTCAGCTTCAAGCTCCACATCTGGGCTTACCCGTCTAACGGCTTCAATTAATCCTTTATCTGTTATCACGTCTAATTTCGCTTTGGCAGGATTTATCGCAATATCTCCCAAAGAATATGATTGTGCACGCTTGATGTCAATAGTGTTAGAGAACTTCACTTGAACTGCTTTCCCATTGTCTAAGATAAAGGCCAGCGTTATCCCCTTAGTGATTTTAACTGCCGGAAGCACTACAAAGTAATCGGTATTCTCGGCCATTGATGCACCGGATTCAGGCGTATAGATGAGTAAAACAGTGCTTTTACCAGCAATAGGCTTTGTGGAAACGTTGGCGATAGTCCCATTAGTATTGAAAGTTACGGTTGAGGTTACGGTGCCTGCAAATAGTTCTTGTCCTCTCGCAAGAATCCTTACACTCTTTACATTGCTTGCCCCGTGGAACTTAAAGCGTAGGAGTCCACCAAGGTTATAAGCCACAAAAGGTTTGTGTGCTTGTGGAATGATGCCCACAGAGAAGTTTGCTTTTGGGTCAAAGGTGCCCGCTATAGCTGTTTGGTACTTTGGAAATTCATAGGTGTATTCAGCTTTTTGAGCCCCCTTATAGGCTATTTGATTTCCCTCTTGATAAGGATATATCATGTAATATGGTGCCTTATAGTCAGCTGCTTGCCCCCAGAATCTGACATCAGTCCCAGTCGTTGGCGTTGTAAACGGATAGGTCTTTTTGCCAGGTGAACCTAAATAGCCAATACCGATTTGGTCACCTTGTTGCCAAGTTACAGTGCTGAAATCTGACAATAGCGCTGTGCGTGTGGTCTGCTTCTTTGCAGAAGAAGTTGTTTCATCATTGTTTTGGAGTGACTCTACAGCATGAAATGACATTGAAACTAACTTTTCTTGCGCACTATTATCAATGTTTTCAGCGTCGTTTGCACATGATGTAGCAGCCATTATTACGAGAAAACAGACGAGTTTTATTATTGTTTTTTTCATTATTGAAGCTGTTTTAAACGACGATTATATTTTTTATTTGAAAGAGAGTTTATCAAATTAATCGTGGATAACACGTTAATCATTTAGAAAGGTGAGTCATCATCCGTACCATCATCTATGTGAGGAGGTGGATTAGTACTCTCACTGAATCCCTCATGTGATGCCCCGTGTGCGCTATCCATTAAAAAACCTTGTTCCAACACTACTTCTGTTATAGTGATAAGTGGTGCATAATATTTCTTCTTCATAATCTTTTGTTCGTTTCTTTACCACGTATCTATCATGAAACCTAACTCAAAAATGATACTTATTTAGCAATAGTTAAGACATGTTTTGCCTTACTTGTTTGAGCGGTTTGACGAGATTTTATCTTGAATACGTAATAAATAAGTCCTACTTTTGTTTTAGAAAGTTTTTGTATTGATAATCCTTCTTGTTGAGAAACAATTAACCTCTCTCTATTTTTTCGGCTACAACGTTATTCTAAATTGGGCTGATTTCCAAATAAATGAAAAAAAAGATGATGTAAGAAAACACTCTTTAAATATTCTTTGTACAATGAAATTACGATATAGAAAACAAGTTAGGAGACTGCAATGGAGGCGTATAATTCGCTTGTTGTTTGTAGTTTTTAAGTATGAAATGCATGTGAACCTACGAGGAATGGAGGGTTATAAGTAGCTCATTCTCTTGCTGTTTGGGTATTGTGCATTTCATTTCGTTTTGAGAAATATCTTCTAATGTAGCATAAAGAGATATGGAAGTGTGCGAAGAGTCGATCGTTATGTAAAGTGAACGAATTGTCATGTATGTGAATAGAGATTTGGGGTTGCTTGTAATCTATTAGAAACGTAAAAATGATTTCGTGCATTTTAGTTGATAATCTACCTTAAACTTGTGTGCAAAATAAGGAAGATTATAAAAGAAAATATTACAATCACACGATGCTTTGCTTCATTCTATGGTGTGATTTAATGGTGATTTATGAGGAGAAAGATAACACAGAATGTGTTATTTCCACGCTACAGACATAAACCTTCTATCTATTGAGGTAGCAACGCTGTAGGCGTTGTACCTTTGATAGCCCAGGGTTGATAAGCGAAAGCGTAGTCTACCCTGAGGCATTTGCCATTAGAGAGGGCAACGCTGTAGGCGTTGTACCTTTTATTCTTTGGTGTTTTATCACAGCATTCCACGCAGAAAAAGCACAACACCTACGGCGTTGATTTCCCGACTGCATACATAACCCAGGGTAGGCTGACGCCAACCCTGGGCTATCAAAAGTACAACGCCTACAGCGTTGAACAATAAATGCATTACAAAATGCGTCAAATGACCATACAATTTGCATTATTTCATGCAATGATTTGTATCATTTCATGCGGTAAAATAGGACATATTGCAAATCCATTCTTGCTATTTTTCGAAATAGCCATTTTGTGTTTATTTTTCGTAGCATGGGATGTTACATCACTCTTTGCTTTCTTTATGTGTATACTCTGCTATATTTGAAAGGATAATGTAATAGAAGCTTGCTGGTTATTCAAAAAAAAGGCCTCGTAAATCAACGATTTACGAGGCTTTGATTGTAGCGGGGGTGGGACCCGAACCCACGACCTCCGGATTATGAATCCGACGCTCTAACCAGCTGAGCTATCCCGCCATCACAAACCATTTGTTTGTGGAATGCGGGTGCAAAGGTAGTATAAAGTTTTTAAACTGCAAAATTTTAGCTTAAAAAATCCCTGATATTTTCTTTGCAAGGCATTTATTTTGTACTGTGTTCTGGTTTTAAGCGTGCGAATTTGTGTAAGTTTTGAAGAGCTAAGTATATGGATTGCCTATCGTTGAAAGGCAGAGGAGCTGTAATAATCAGATGAAAGTTGATAAAAAACGGGAAAAAGAAAGGAAATCTGATAAATTTATACTACTTTTGCAAATATATGGAGTGTGTGTGCAAGACACATGAAACAAGACTCTGATGATAAGGATAAAGAAACTCGATATATTTATTGCTAAACAGTTTGGGATGCTCTTTGTGGGTACGTTTTTCATCTGCCAGTTTGTGCTGATGATGCAATTCTTATGGCGATATATCGATGAATTGATTGGTAAAGGGCTTTCCATGGAAGTCATGGCAAAGTTCTTTTGGTATATGGGGTTAATGCTTGTGCCTCAAGCTTTGCCGTTAGCTATCTTGCTATCTTCATTGATTACATTCGGTAATTTGGGTGAAAGTAGTGAGCTTACAGCTATCAAGGCCGCAGGAATCTCTTTGATGCAATCTTTTCGTTCGCTGATAGTTATCACGATATTTATTAGTGGATTGTCGTTTGTTTTCCAAAATAACATTGGACCAGAAGCCAATAACAAGATTGCTCAATTGATGATATCAATGCAGCAAAAGAGCCCAGAACTTGAGATTCCTGAAGGCGTTTTCTATGATGGAATTCCTAATAGTAATCTCTATGTACAGCATAAAGACCTGAAGACGGGTAAGCTTTATGGGGTCATGATCTATCGAATGACGGGCAGTTATGAGGACCAAGCCATCATTCTTGCAGACTCGGGAATGTTGCAATCGACTGCAGAGAAGAAACACTTGGTATTGACTTTGTGGAGTGGGGAATGGTTTGAGAACATGCAAACCGATGCTTTTGGAAATAGTGCAGCGGTTCCTTATCGTCGGGAATCATTCATAACAAAGCGTATTGTCCTTGATTTTGATGCAGGATTCAATATGACCGATGCCTCTGTTTTAACGAATAACGCACGTGGAAAGAGTTTAGCGCAGATATTTAGAGATGAAGATTCATTGAAGTTAAGCTATGATAGTGTGGGCAGACAGTATTATGCCGATGCGCAACGAGGACTTTATTATATGCCACATGTGAATCAGAAAGACTCACTTTTGGCTGTAAAGGCTGGAAATAAACTAAGTATAGACACCATTTTTAATCGCCTTTCATTGCCACAAAAGCAACAAGCCGTAAGCGAAGCAATGAGTAAAGTGCAGGGCGCTGTGAGCGATTTGGACTTCAAAAGTATGTTTACCGATGATGGAGATCGTATCATTCGACAGCATGAAATCGAAGCCGTGAGCAAGTTTACTGTGGCGCTATCGTGCTTGATCTTTTTCTTCATTGGTGCTCCTTTGGGAGCTATTATCCGCAAAGGAGGCTTAGGAATCCCCGTAATCGTTTCTGTATTAGTGTTTATTATCTATTATATCCTTGACAATTCCGGCTATAGAATGGCTCGAAGTGGTATGTGGACGGTGTGGTTTGGCAAAGGACTTGCACCGGGTGTACTAACTCCTTTGGCTATTTTTGTAACGTATAAAGCTTCTAACGACTCTGCCGTGTTCAACTTAGATCAATATCGGGAGATGATGCGTAGAGTGTTGGGACTTAAGATTAAGCGGAATATTACGGGTAAAGAAGTGATAATTGATGAACCATGTTATGCGGAAGATGTGGCGAAATTGGCTGTGATTAGTAAGGATATTGAGAGCTATTCAACGCTACATAACTTAAAACGTATGCCTAATCCGGTGAAAGTGTTCTTCAAATACAGACCCGATCACGAGATAGAACGAATCAGTAGTGAACTCGAAAGCGTAATAACGGATTTGTCAAATACACGAGATGCTTATCTCTTGAATGAGTTAAATAACTATCCAGTGTTATCGGTTAAGGCACATACCCGGCCTTTCGAGCGTAAGTGGCTTAATATTTTGTCGGCTGTAATCATTCCGTTGGGCATATTCTTTTATTGTAGAATGTGGCGCTTCCGTGTGCGTTTACTCCGAGATTTGAAGGTAGTGCGTCAGACAAATCAAAACATTGCCAGGCGCATTGAAAAGGCAGCGTTAGGATAAAAGATTAATTTCACCTTATTATATATATAAATTAAGAGTATCAAAACAAAGAATCTAAACGAAGAAAAGATATGGGAGATTTCAAATTAAATACGATTGAAGAAGCCCTTAAAGACTTTAAGGAGGGTAAGTTCGTTATCGTTGTGGACGATGAAGACCGCGAAAATGAAGGCGATTTGATAATGGCTGCCGAGAAGATTACACCCGAAGCAGTAAACTTTATGCTGAAAAATGCACGAGGTGTGCTGTGTGTTCCTATCACAATGTCACGTGCAGAAGAGTTGAATCTGCCACATCAGGTGTCAGATAATACGTCAATGCTTGGCACACCATTTACGGTTACGGTTGATAAACTTGAGGGTTGTACAACAGGAGTTTCAACACATGATCGTGCGGAAACAATCAAAGCTTTGGCTGATCCGGCTTCGGTGCCACAAACTTTTGGTCGTCCTGGGCACATTAACCCTTTGTATGCACAAGATAATGGAGTGCTCCGTCGCAGCGGACATACAGAGGCTGCGGTCGACTTATGCAAGCTTTCGGGACTCTATCCCGCTGGTGCTTTGATGGAAATTATGAATGAAGATGGCACCATGGCACGTATGCCTCAGTTGGTAGAACGTGCGAAAGAGTGGGGAATGAAGATTATAACGATTAAAGATTTGATAGCATATCGTCTGAAGAAGGAGACCACTATAGAAGTTGGAGACGAAGTAGATTTACCAACAACTTATGGGCATTTCAGACTAATTCCTTTCCGTCAGGCCAGCAACGGACTTGAACACATGGCTTTAATCAAAGGACACTGGGAAGAAGGTGAACCTATTCTTGTACGTGTTCACTCTTCATGTGCCACCGGAGATATATTGGGAAGTCGCCGTTGTGATTGTGGAGAACAACTCCATCGTTCAATGGAAATGATTGAGAAAGAGGGAAAAGGTGTTGTTATCTATATGCAACAAGAAGGTCGCGGCATTGGTTTGATGAATAAGATTGCAGCCTATAAACTGCAAGAAGAAGGCTATGATACCGTTGATGCCAATGTGCATTTGGGCTTCAAACCAGATGAACGAGACTATGGTTGCGGTGCACAAATGTTGCGACACCTTGGAATTCAGAAGATGAAACTCATGACAAATAACCCTACAAAGCGTGTTGGTTTGGAGGCGTATGGACTTGAGATAGTGGAGAATGTGCCCATAGAGATTATGCCGAATAAATATGATAAGAAGTATCTTGAAACCAAACGTGATCGTATGGGGCATACACTTCATTTGAAATAAACTTTAGATTGTTTTATTCTCCGATAGTATTCGGAGAATAAAAATCAAAAAAAAATTGCTGAGATTATTCATATTAAAGAATAAAATGATTATTTTTGTGGTTGATTAATTAACCTAAAATTTAGTGTTATGGAACAACTATCTAATCGTTTGAATCGTCTTGCGCCATCGGCAACACTTGCAATGTCGCAAAAGAGTAATGAAATGAAAGCACAAGGTATTGATGTTATCAATATGAGTGTGGGCGAACCCGACTTCAATACGCCTGAAGCTATCAAGGAGGCTGCTAAGAAAGCCGTTGATGAAAACTATTCAAAATACTCTCCTGTGCCTGGATATGCAAGTCTGCGGAAAGCTATTGTTGAGAAGTTGAAACGTGAAAATGGTTTGGAATATACCATTAACGAGATTCTCGTTAGCAATGGGGCGAAGCAGAGTGTGTGTAATACCATTATGGCATTGGTAAATGATGGCGATGAGGTAATTATTCCGGCACCATATTGGGTGAGTTATCCACAGATGGTAAAATTAGCAGGTGGTAATCCTGTTATTGTGGATGCTGGGTTTGAACAGAACTTTAAGATGACTCCCAAACAGTTGGAAGATGCCATAACGCCAAAGACAAGGTTGTTGATTTTGTGTTCTCCGAGTAATCCGACAGGTAGTGTTTATAGCCAGGAAGAGTTGGATGCATTGGCTGAAGTAATCAAAAAACACGAGCGTGTAATTGTGATTGCAGATGAAATTTATGAGCACATTAATTATATTGGCAGTCATGCGAGCATTGCAAAGGTTGCTGGTATGAAAGAACGTTCTGTTGTTGTGAATGGTGTTTCAAAAGCTTATGCAATGACAGGGTGGCGTATTGGTTTTATAGCTGCACCCGAATGGATTGTTAAAGGTTGTAATAAGTTGCAGGGACAATATACGAGTGGGCCTTGCTCTGTTAGTCAGAAGGCTGCTGAAGCTGCCTATACTTTGGACCAGCATTGTGTGGAAGAGATGCGTCAGGCTTTTGAACGCAGACGTGATTTAATTGTAGAACTCGCTAAGAATATACCGGGTTTAGAGGTAAATAAGCCTGAAGGTGCTTTCTATCTGTTCCCAAAATGTAGTAGTTTCTTTGGCAAATCTGATGGACAAATAACGATAAAAAACTCGACCGATTTCTCTCTTTACCTGTTAGAAAAGGCACATGTTGCTACTGTATGTGGTGATGCTTTCGGTGCTCCTGAGTGCTTCCGAATGAGTTATGCCACGAGTGATGATAACATCAACGAGGCAATGAAGAGAATTAAAGACGCATTGTTAAAATTGAAATAACAATCAAAGAATAAATAAAATAATGTGAGTTGATATGGCACTTTCTATAAGAATTCATCGTTAAAACTTCTTAATTAAGTGCTTAGTTATTCATAAATTGCTATCTTTGCCAAACAAAAAAGGTGGACAAATTGTTTGTAATTACTGAATTACTGAATTTATTTGATAATACATTAATATTATAATAACTAAAAAATTAAAATTTTAAATTATGGCAACTACACAAAAAACAGCCAGCCCTAAGAAATCTCAGGGCTTTCAAGGAGTAAGAGGTGCATTCTGGATTATGGTCGTTTGCGCTGCTATCGCTTTTGCATTGTTCTACACATGGTTTGGTGATGCTAGTCACTTCCAGGGTGGAGATTCTAATGGTTCACCTGCAGATGTTTGGGGTACTATCTTCAAAGGTGGTATGATTGTGCCTGTAATCCATACACTGTTGCTAACTGTTTTGGCAATGTCTATTGAGCGTGTACTCGCTATGAAGACTGCTTTCGGTAAGGGTTCTCTTCCAAAGTTCGTGCTTAACATTAAGGCTGCATTGAATGCTAACGATTTTGCTAAGGCTCAACAACTTTGCGATCAGCAGAGAGGTTCTGTTGCAAATGTAGTATCTGCATCTTTGAATGCTTACAAAGACATGGAGAGTGGTGCAAATGCTTCATTGAAGAAGGCACAGAAAATTGCTAAGATTCAGCAGGCTCATGAAGAGGCAACACAGCTTGAAATGCCTACATTGACCATGAACCTTCCTATCATTGCAACTATCGTTACGTTAGGTACTTTGACTGGTCTTCTTGGTACTGTAACCGGTATGATCAAGTCTTTCTCTGCTTTGTCTGCAGGTGGTGGTGCTGACGCTGCTGCTCTTTCAGCAGGTATTTCTGAGGCCTTGATCAATACTGCATTTGGTATTTTGACATCATGGTGTGCTGTAGTATCTTACAACTATTTCACAAATAAGGTTGATAAGCTAACATACGCACTCGACGAAGTAGGTTACTCAATTGCTCAGACATACGAAGCTAACCACACAGAAGAGGCTTAATTTTTGCTGACCCTTTAAATATTTATCGCTATGGGTAAAGTAAAAATTAAGAAAAGTGACGTTTGGATCGATATGACGCCTATGTCAGACGTTATGACCCTGCTGCTTACTTTCTTCATGCTGACCTCTACATTCGTTAAGAATGAGCCAGTGAAAGTAAATACACCAGGTTCAGTGTCTGAAATAAAGGTGCCAGAGAACGGCGTCCTGACCATTCTGGTCAATCCTGAAAAGGATGCGGCCGGTAGGCCAACAGGTGAAGGTCAGGTGTTTATGAGTTTGGACAATACAGACCAATTGGGGCAGGTGCTTGATAATATGGCCAATAAGTTTGGCATAAAGTTGAGTGCTGCGCAGAGTAAGGTCTTTAAGACTGAGTCTACATTTGGTGTTCCAATGAAAGATCTTAGTGGTTATTTGGCTTCTTCTCCTACGATGCGCCATAAGATTCTACCTACAAAGGGAATCCCAATGGATAGTATTCATGGAGGTATGAGTGAATTCCAACAGTGGGTTGATGCAGCTCGTACGGTCAATGACAATATTAAGATTGCGTTGAAAGCTGACTCAAAGACACCTTATAAGACTGTTAAGAAAGTGATGAGTGAACTCCAGGATATGGACGAAAGCCATTACTATATGATTACACAGCTTAAAAAACAGGAGGACTAATCAATGGCAAAGAAAGAAAGCAAACAAAAGAAAATGACCGTTCGCGTAGACTTTACGCCTATGGTGGATATGCTCATGTTGCTGATCACGTTCTTCATGTTGTGTACATCACTTAGTAAGCCACAGACAATGGAGCTGACGATGCCGAGTAACGATGAAAATGTTACAAAGGATCAGAAGACAGAGGCTAAGGCTTCTGAAGCAATTACCATATATGTGACTGCTGATAATAAGATTTATTGTGGTGAAGGTGAACCCCAATACAATAATCCTGCTTGGTTGAAGGAAACAACTTGGGGAAACAATGGTATCCGTAAGCTTCTAAGAGATCACGCTACAGCAAATGGTACAAAACCTGTAACTCGTATAGAGCTTGCTGTTAAAGAACTTAATGCAGAAAAAGCTAAGAATCCGAAGATGTACCCAGACAGCATTTATCAGAAGAAACTTAGCAAGCTTAAGGCTGGTGAACTCAAAGATGGTAAGATTCCAACGCTGACTGTTATCATTAAACCTTCTGACAATGCTTCTTATAAGAACATGGTTGATGCCCTCGATGAAATGCAGATTCTAAGTATTGGTACTTACGTCATTGATAAGCTTAACGCTGATGACCTTCATTTGTTGAAGCTTAGAGGAGTTAAACTATAATCGATGAAGTAACGAAACAATTAAAAAAGGAAACAAATGGCAAAAATAGATTTATACGATCCTAAATGGGTCGATATGGTGTTCGCCGGAAAGAATCAAGCTTACGGAGCTTATAGACTTCGTAAGGGAACTTCTGGACGTAACATCAAGTCGATTGTTATCTTGCTCATTGCTGCTTTACTCGTGGGTGGTTTTCTTGCATGGAAAGTGATTTCTCAAAAGAATGCAGAAGCACAACAGGCTTACATGGAAGCTTTGCAGCTTGCAAGACTTCAGCAAGAGGCTAAGAAACACGAAAAGAAAGAAACCATTCAGCCTAAGGTTCAGCCTAAGAAGGAGATTCCTGTAGCGCGTGAGACACAGAAGTTCGTTGCTCCTGTAATTAAGAAAGATGAACTTGTTAAAGAGTCTAACACGTTGAAACAGATGGACCAGTTGGATGATAAGGTTGCTGTAGGTACAGAAACTCATGAAGGTACGAAAGATCGTACTGTTGAGGCTGTACGTAATGATATTGCAGTGGCTACTCCTCCTCCTGCTCCAAAGGAAGAAGTTACACAAAAAGTATTTGACGTTGTTGAGGTTATGCCATCATTCCCTGGTGGTCCTGCAGCATTGCTACAGTATCTTAGCTCACATGTTAAATATCCTGTTGTGGCTCAAGAGAATGGAATTCAAGGCCGTGTAACAATCTCTTTCGTTGTTGAACGTGATGGTTCTATCACTGATGTTCGTGTAGCAAAGTCTGTAGACCCATCGCTTGATCGTGAAGCAGCACGTGTTGTAAGTAGTATGCCACGTTGGACACCAGGTAAGCAGAATGGTTCTGCTGTACGTGTGAAGTTCAATGTGCCAGTACAATTTAAGTTACAATAATTGAAATAAATGAATAAGAATCTATCTTATATATTTATTGGACTATCCCTGTCTTTGGTTTTATTTTCCTCTTGTGGGAAGAAAACCAAAGGCAGTAGAACTGATACTCCTTCATCAGGGACAATTGAGTTCGTCTCTGATGAGAGTTTCAGCCCTTTTATAGAGGAAGAAAGACAACAGTTCGAATATGAATACCCTAAAGCACATTTGAAGGCTATTTATGCTGATGATATAACGGGATTCAAAAAACTGCAAGATTTGAAGACTTGTCTCTTCTTTACATCTCGTGATTTGAAACCAGGCGAAGTTGCTTATTTCAAATCGAAAAACTTAATTCCCGAAACATTCCCTATTGGTTATGATGGTTTGGCTTTTATCGTTAATAAAAATAACAATGATACTTGCATAACGGTCAAAGATATTAAGAGAATATTAAGTGGGAAAGTAAATCGCTGGAATGAAATATATCCAGGTTCTAAACGCGGAGGCATTGAAGTTGTTTTCGACAATCCTGCTTCTGCGACATTGCATTATGTTATAGACTCAATTATGGGTGGTAAGAATCTTACTGCTAAAAATATTGTTGCAGCTAAGAATAGTAAGGCTGTAATAGATTATGTGAGTAACAATATTAATGCTATTGGTATTATTGGTTCAAATTGGCTGAATGACAAGCGTGATTCAACGAATACCACATTTAAGAAGAATGTTCATGTCATGTCTGTATCCATAAAGGATAAGGCGACTCCTATGAATAGTTGGAAACCCTATCAGGCTTATTTACTTGATGGACGTTATCCATTTGCACGTACTTTATATGCGATTGTTGTAGATCCGTACAGGGCTTTACCTCTGACATTTGCAAATTATGTTGCTGGACCAAAGGGCCAGTTAATCCTTTTCAAGACAGGTTTGCTTCCCTATCGAGCAGATATTACGATTCGCACTGTGCATGTCAAAAGATAAATCATTGGCGAAGTTTTTCTTCAGGTTTCGCCTTCGACTACGATATTATTTTAATTAAACAAGAAGAATATGAAAAAGATGAAATATGTAGTAGCAGGATTGCTGATGTTGGGCTTGTCAGTTCCCGCTATGGCGCAAAATGCCAACTATAATGAGATGCTGAAGCCAATAGCACAATCACTCAAAGCCACTCCTAATATGGATGCAAAGGCTTTAAAGAACCTGATTAAAGACTACCAGAAAGACTTTAAGAAGGACCCAAAAGCACTTGTCGCCTTAGGAGAGACACTATTGATGAATAAGCAGTATGACGAGGCTACTAATATTGCTAATAATGTTATCTCCAAATACAAAGATTGCGGTAATGCTTATATCCTTTTAGGTGATATTGCTGCAATGAAAGATGATGGTGGAAATGCCGCTATGTGGTATGAACAGTGTATGTCTATGGACCCTAAAAATCCACAAGGTTACATGCGTTATTCTAACATTTATAGAAAGCGTAGCCCTGAAGAAAGTGAGCGTGCACTTAATCTGTTGAAGCAGAATTGTCCTGATTTCCCTATCGAAGCAGAAGCAGGTAATAATTTCTATATGGCTGGAAACTATGCTAAGGCATACGAGTATTTTTCAAAGTCCAATAAAGAAAAACTTGATGAATATTATCTCGTAGGCTATGCCGTTTCTTCTTATATGGCAAATAAAAAGGATGAGAGTCTTGATATTTCTAAATTTGGAATCCAGAAGTTCCCAAAAGACATCACTTTCGAGCGTGTGGCACTTTGGAGCGCGACAGATCTTCAAAAGTTTGATGAGGCAATCAATTATGCAAAGATTATTATATCTACGGACTCAGTAGAAAAGAGTGCACGCGATTATATCTATTATGGTCTTGCATTGAAGGGCAATAAGCAGTATAATGAAGCTATTGAGCAATATCAAAAGGCTTTTGATTTAAAGAAAGATGATTATAAGCCTTATCAGTATATGGCTGATACCTATGCTGAAATGGGACAGGAAGATAAAGCATTAGAGTGTAACGAGATTTATATGTCTCATAACCAAAATGCTACTCCATCAGATTATGCTAAACTTGCCAACATCTATGTACAGATGGCTGAAAAGGGTGGTGCAAAGAAGCAAGCAAACCTCGATAAAGCATATGGTATCTATACTCAAATGGCTGAGAAGTGGCCAACTATTGCTGCATGGGTATACAATATGGCTGGTATGCAATCTTCTAAGGCTGGTCAGGACGAAAAGGGAGCTGAATTTTTCCAGAAGGCTGTAGATTTATTGGCTAACAAAACAGACCGTCAAGACGACGAAACTTCTACATTGAAATCAGCCCTTGCTAATCTTGGTTATTATTATTGGGTAACGAAAAGCGATCTTGAATCTGCAAAACCATATTATGAGCAGTTGATTAAACTTGATCCCAACGATAAGAATGCACGTGCAGCATTAGGTCTTGATTCAACAGAAGCAGCTCCACAGCAATAAGAAGTAGAGTTATATTAATATATTTATAAGTGGGCAGGAATGTATTTCCTGCTCGCTTTTTATTTTTATAAAAGGATAGGTTTTGAATTTACTTTCTAATTTTATCCCATAAAACGATTTTTTTTGTGTAGAACAAAATATGTGGAAAAAATCGTTGAAACTGTCCCTATGGATGCTCCTTGATAGTTGTAAATCCAAAACCCTGATAAATTCTTATTCCATATCTTTGCAACAACTAAACCCAAACTATTCGGGAAATAACTTTCGGAGAACGTGGAAACTCCAAACCCTTTGGGAAACGACTTTCGCCAAGCGCGGAAATGCCAAACCATTCGGGAAATGACTTTCGCCAAGCGCGGAAATATCAAACCATTCGGGAAAGAACTTTCGCCATGCGCGGAAATGCCAAACCATTCGGGAAATGACTTTCGCCGAGCGCGGAAATGCCAAACCTTTAAAAAAGTGATTTGCGGGAGCCCCGCAAGCACCAAAACCTTTAAAAAGTGATTTGCGGGAGGCCCGCAAGCATCAAAACCTTTAAAAAGTGATTTGCGGGAGGCCCGCAAGCACCAAATCCTTTAAAAAGTGATTTGCGGGAGACCCGCAAGCAACAAAACCTTTAAAAAGTGATTTGCGGGAGGCCCGCAAGCATTAAATCCTTTAAAAAACGATTTGTGGGAGGCCATATAGGCGCGCAAGATTCATTAAAAATACGAAGATACTTCCTGATGGTTGTACGGGAAATACCAAGTGTAGTAGATATGGAACGTGAGCCATATCTTGAGCCGTAAAAGCCAAACACTTGACGAAGTTTAATCATCTTAATGGGATGGTTAGGCATAGTTATCTGCGAATTGTTTAGTTAAAAACAATTTACAGACAAAGATACTACTTTTGCACCAAAAAGATAAACTCAAAAACAAAATAAAACAGGACTACTTTAAATGATTCTATAAGGCCACTTTGCACGATTACAACAGGGGCAGCTTAAATGAGGCAAGAGGGACCACTTTAGGTGAGAATTTCACGTTTATAACCAAAAGGCAGCTGATAGCGCAGCTGGGCAATTAGATATGTTCAGTGGTAGCGTGAAGAGCAAAGAGGAAATATGGAATGATGTTAAACGATTAATAGATTATGGAATAGAAGAAGAACAACAACGAGCAATCAGAGAAGCAACAGAACAGCGAAAAGCGAGCGTAAATAAAGAGAATCGCATACGTAAGGCAGAAGAAGCGAAAGTAGATACCAACCCTACAGAAAAGCAGAAAGAAGCAGGTAACTACAAGAAGGGGCATATTAAAGTAGACGGCCTTGATGTAACAATAGAGCAGCCCAAGGGTAGCATTAGGCGTGGAACAGATGCTAACGGCAACAAGTGGAAAAGCGAAATGCATAACACCTATGGGTACATAAAAGGTACAGAGAGCGTAGACGGAGACCATATCGACATCTTCTTATCAGATAATCCTGCAGAGGGTAATGTGTATGTTGTAGACCAAGTTAATAAAGACGGGTCATTTGACGAGCATAAGGTAATGTACGGCTTTGCTGACATGGAAAGTGCGGAGAAAGCATACCTTTCTAATTATGAAAAAGGGTGGCAAGGCTTAGGAAGCATAACAGGGGTTAGCAAAGAAGACTTCAAGAAGTGGGTTGATAGCAGCAAGCGAAAGACAAAGCCTTTTGCTAAATATTCTTCTGTTAAAACAGAGGGAGATGTGAAAGTACAACATCCTATTGAGAGCAAAGGTAGCAATCGTCTTGTTACCGATGAACGCTATGCGGAATTAAAGAAACGTATGCGTGCTAAGTTGGGACAGCTGAACATGGGTGTTGCTCCCGAAGTACTTGCTATTGGTACAGAAATGGCCGTATACCACATAGAAAAAGGTACTCGTAAATTTGTCGACTTCGCAAAGGCGATGATAGAGCACTTAGGAGACGCTGTACGACCATACCTTAAAGCTTTCTATAATGGTACACGCGATATGCCCGAAATGGAGGAATTGTCTAAGGATATGACCTCCTACGAGGAAGTAAGAGCGTTTGATGTTGCCACAATAGGCAAAAAGGGCGAAGAAGTAAGTCCAACACTTTTCGACACAGCAGAGCAGATAAATAACGAGCAGACCATTGAACATAATATAGAGCAGGAAGAGAATGATACGAAAGAAGCTAAAGACGATAGTAATATAGACACTGATAATTACTCTATCACCAAGCAACACAATAACAAGAAAGATGTTGATATATGGGTGGTAAGAGATAAGGGCGAATGTACAAGGCTTTGTATGTTGTAGACGGTAATAAAACTGTTCTGGCAATTCTTACATCGGTAGCGTTGTTTACCAATACTACTTTTACCACTTTTGATAATATTGTTTGAGTGGCAATGCGGACATTGAAACTCAACTCCCAATCTGGAGCGTAAAGTGCGAACCGTTTTTGTATATTCATTTTTCTTTGTTTGGAGTTACAAATACAACAAAAGGCAGAGAATTTTTCCCTGCCTTTATGCCTAATCTTTTAAAAATCACATTGATACTCAGATGACTATTTTGACAACTCCCGTTTTGGAGCATTACTATCTATTCCCTATTCGTTGTATTACTCTATCTTTAAAGGTATAATAACTAAAAAATCTACCGTCCTCATAACGTATTATTTTTGAAATATTAGCTTTGTTAGTTACGATTCTAAAAGACTCGAAAGGACATCTTATTATCTCCCAGTTTCCAAGGCCATCGGTCTCATAGATTATAAAGAGCATAGAAGCCCCATACGTGGAACCCTTTACATACATTTCTATAGCATATACTTTATTATTAGGTTCGAAATAATATGATTTTAAAGAGATTTTTCCATCTTTAAAATCAATATTCCCCGCACCTGATATAGTTCCGATTTCCGAAAAGTTTTTACCATAATATCTAATCGTTTTGAACATCACATAATTATTAATAGTATCCTGATAGACATTTAAAAAGGAGGCTTTATTTTCTCCCAAAGGGAATTTTTGTACACATTGAAGTGAGTTGTCCTTTAAAGAACTAATTGATTCCCTTTGAGCATGGGTAACGGTTATATTAAATGACATAATTAATAACCACATACACTTTAAAATATTCATTTTCTTTGACCTTTCTTTTTCGATTCTTTGTAAGTATACATCTTAATATATGATGCTCTAACTCCAGCTACGTATATTTCCTTTAACTTGTTGGTTCTGCGGGATTTAGTGTGAGTTAACATATGTCTAGGCCACCATAGAAGAATAGAATCGCTATCCGATAGCGTTCGGCAGTACCATATCCTTTGCCGATGGTCTTGATTTCTTCATACTGACTACAAAGATACGAATTTCGTGCCGCTTAATGCAGGATACGGCATGTTAATTCACACTAAATCCCGCAGAACCAACTTGTTAAAGTCCCTTTTAGGGATGGTAGGATTACCTTTCTTATCCCTTGGCATCGATCTTGGACTATAATATAACAAAGTCGATTTACTGAGTCCCCGTTCACTTCCTTTATATACCTTGATAGCATGAGAAGTCTACATGATGCAATGTTGATGATTGCTGATGACAAAAAGCACATTGAGGATATAGAGGGCTTTGAAAACGCTTACTTAGGTGAAAACTTTTATATTTCCTTCATCTTGTGATACGATTTTAATTGTGTTAACCATATGTGGAGTCTTTCTTACAAGGCATAATCTCATACTTTGATTTCATTTAAGAAAAGGACTTACTCCCCCTAATATATAATGGGGAATAAGCCTTTTTAGATATTTTGTTGTTTATACTTTTATTGTTTAGGTAGACAGAAATAGCCACGATAAAGTCGTTTGTTTTTTATGACGGAGACAATTCCCCATACGTTGGTGCCATCATTTTTAATGATCTCAACTTTTGCGGGGGCATAGTGGGTTGTTTCTCCATACCATTGTGGGCAAGCGTCTACCCTTGCATTCTCATATACGCCAACAGACTCATCTCCATCGAAGAAAATGCGAATAAATCTATAATCAGAGTACTCGTAACCAACTCGGTTTTCTGTTCCTACTTTGTGATTGAATGCTGTGAGATAATTATAACGCTCAGGAGTCCATTGCTGTAAGTCTTCATCCCAGAAAACACGTTTGACATCACTATTCATGATTTCTTGTTTTTCTTCGTCTGTGAATGGGATGTCTGTTTCGTTTACTGTTACTTTTACCTGAGCTGTAAGTCCTGCTGCATCTGTAATTTTGATAGTGGTTTCACCTGTATGAATGCCACGGATATGGACAATAGAGTCTTGTTGTATTGTTACAAACTTTACCACATTTTCATCTCCGCTTTCAACTTCGTAATCTCCATTACCTTTTTTTATGATGATTGTCTTATCATTTAAATCATGACCGAGAAGTTTCTTGATACTAATCTCATTCGTATCAAGAACGATTGAAGTGTACATGGATTTTACAACTATACGTTTATAGTTATCTGCATCATCAGATAAGATAAATGCTGTAAAACCTTGTTTAAAGCTTTTGATATTGATATTATCTTTATTGATGGTTGCAACAGCTATTTCTGGAGTTTCATTGATAACCTTATAGTTTCCACCGCCATTAATGATTTTGGTTGAGGTTTCTTCACCTACAGGAACCATCAGCGTGTCAGATTCTAATTTCAGTTCTGTTTCTTCTGTTGCGATATCCTTCGGATTAACTTCAGGGGTGTTACTGCAAGCGGTGAATCCGCTTGCAAGTAACAATGAAATTAATGATGAATATATTAATCGTGTTTTCATCTTCGTTTATTCTTTAAATGTCTACCAATCTTTTTTATATACACCTGTTTGCAAAACGTTTTCCCCATAGAATGCTTGCGCAACTCGATTGAGAACATAATTTGGAGTACGTTTCGGGTCTAAGCCAAACACCATTGTTCCACCATAGCCATTAGCTTTAATTCTCATGTATACACTTGAAGGTGAAGCATATCCACGGGCACATTCAATGGAGCCTAAGATCATGCCACTTTTGGGCATACCCGGATAATTACTGCTCAGGTCGGAAGTCCCACCATAATCATGGATTCCATAGTCAACAAATTCTCCTGGTTGATGGCCATCGACACTATAGAGAGAGCCTGTTCCACTATATACATAAACCTCGACAAGTTTATTGGGCATAGCTTTTTTTACCTCATAACACAGTCTTGAAGCATTATTACCAGAAACAAATCCAGGATAATTTCCTCTATTTGAATACTCATCATCAAAGAATACGCCATCAAGGTTGTAGGCTTCAATCTTTGCTTTGAGTTCTTGTGCGAAATGCTTGCAACCTTCATCAGAAAGATTTGTTATTGCCGCACGATCGTGGTTACCCAATATGCCCAAGATAACTTTCATGCCTTTCTGCTGTAACGGCTCTAAATATTTCTCTTTATATTGCAGCACATGAGATATATTTTCATTGTTGTAATTATAAACTTCTTGTGTTTCTAAGTTATAGTTGATATTTCCAGAAAACAAGATAACTTGATCAAAGAGATATTTGCCAGATTGTTCTAATGTAAAACAGAGGTTATAGAGTGGGTTAGTGTCGTTGATTTCCATACAGCTGATTACTTGTAGCCCATTATCTTTATGACAATTAGGCATTTTTGTAATGTCTTGTACGAATAAAACAAACTCACCTTTTTCTTTTGACACATTGTCACGTGTTCCTTTTAGGCGTAATGGAATAGCATAGATTCCATTTTTTTCTAATTCTGTAGCAGTAGTGTACTTCACATTAATAGGTTCAGATGTGTTATTCCCCGCTTCAATAATGGCCTTTCCTTCAATCGTAACCAGGTTGTTTGGTAAGGCTTGATATCGTGTTTTGTGTTTTGTATTGTAGCTTTCAAGGACAGAAACGTCATATGAAACAGAATACTCTTGTTTATCTTTCGAAGGAGTTGTTAGGTTTACATAAAACTTTGTAGCCCCTTCAACATTAAATAATAAGGAATCACGCAAGCTAACTCCATACTTATCTGTAAGGAAAGCTAATGGTTTTTCAGGATTATTGTAGCCTGATTCGTCAATACCATTCACATCAATGGTATTAGAACATGCTATTGATAAGCCTGCAATCGCAGCACAAATAAAAGTTGCTTTGATGACAGATAGATATTTATTTTTCATTATAATCAGTATTAAAAGTTATTTAGCTGCTGGTAATGAGACATTCTTCCATGAGAGCGTATGATTTGCTTTCAAATCATTTCCATTGCCAGAATAATCTTTTACGACGAGTGATGAATTATCATCAAATTTCCAATAAGCAACCAATCCCGTTGTTGTTGGGTCTACATTATATATATGAGAGGCAATTTCTTCCTGGGTTCTTACCACGTCCCATACTCTAACTTCGGATATACAGCCCTTCAAATCACGGGTATCGTCATAAGATTTTCCTATAAGGAAATTACGATCATAGCCATTACCTTCTAAGTTAATGTTGATGCTTCTGTCTTCTTCATACATCAATTTACCATTGATATATACTTTTAGAGTTTGCTCATCTCCATCATATGTTAATGCCACATGTTGCCATGTGTTTGTTTGGAGTTGCAGTTTGCTGTCAGTAAAGTTGGAATAAGAAGTTGCAATCTGAATTTGATTAGGGGGAAGGCCTGCATCACCTATGCGCATAAGGAATTTGCCTTCTATTCCCATAATCGTAGAGATAAGTTTGTCTAATTCCCGAGGATAGACAAGAGCTTCCATGGTTAATTTATTCATGTGATCAATACGACCAGGGGTTTTCCATGGATAAATTTCCAAATAGTTTCCCTCTATGTCGCCAACAACATTGATTAAGGCACCCGCCTTGAACACATAGTAGTATTCTTTGGCTGAGGATAACAGGTCTATGTCAGTAGTGCGGACACTGATTGGTAGAACATAGACTTTAGAACGATCTAATCCTCCAAGATTTTGGAACTGAATAGCTGCCTCACTACTTTTCACTGAGCCTTTATTGATAGTCATCTGTGATTCTGATATTTTATAACAGCTGTCAGGAAGAAGTTCTGCTGATGTATAATACTTCTTGTTATATAGTTCTAACAATGTGCCGTCATAAGTAATGGCTGCATGAATATCTTTCTCTGTCGGGCGTGCAGTTTGGATAGAAATTGTCTTTACAAGCGTCCCGATGCTTCCTTTTACAATGGTTTCAGAAGTCATCCCCTTGGCATCTATAAAAGCCTTATTGGAGAAATTGTCTTCATCATTGTTCTGACAAGCCACAGTCAAAATAAGAATTGTAGCCCATAAAGGAATAAACTTAAATATATTTTTCATCATATTCATATTTTAACGATTGGGTTCATTATAGAGATAGCTTCTCTTATCGTAGGATATACAAACCTTACATGATAGTAATCATTATTAGCATTGTCAATGGCTACCCCTATAATCTGATAATCTGTGTGTTGTTGAGCAGCAAGTTTTGCTGTACCTAAGACTGAAAGAGATTTACCCCAATAGCCAGTCTTCGTATCTGTTTTGTCTTTTGAATACATGGATACTAACGGAATTATCTTATTGTTTGGTACACCTTCTACAACAGCTTTATTGATAGAATACACAATGTCACTTGCGCTCGTAGATGTTTGGCAAGGGATAATAATATATTCGCATAGGTCGAATACACTTTTGTCGTCAACATTTTGGGGCTTCCCAGCAAGAGCTAAGACCTTATCTGGATGGCGTTGTTTCCAGTCTTTTGCTATACCGAGGAAGATATTCTCTAATGTGCGTTGAGCAGTCTTCTCTTTTTCTGTCATATAGAGCTTTGTCTTAGCATAGAAAGTCATAACAACCCCATCATAATTAAATGTACTACACAATTTTAAGCGCTTCTGAACTTTATCGACTAAATAGGTTCTGAAATCCAAATTAAAAATCTTTCCAGCATTATCTGGATTATCTTCGAAAGCTTCTTTTTCTGCATCATAATCCTCTTTGATTCTTATGAAGTTTATTTCAAAGAGTGTATGGATGCCTTTCTTTTCTTTTATCTCTTTCATTTCAGAAAGTTCTCTATCATTGAGATTCTCAGGTAAGGTAAGAACCAAATAGTCTAAACTGTCGGGGACTGCTATAATATTCTGACCTTGTGAAGCAGGGATCTTCTCACTATTGTCAAACCAACCAAATACAATTTTGTGTTTCCCACTTTTATATGTGCGTAAGCCTGAGAGATATCGTGCATATAACTCGGGATTTTGATTCGAAATACCCGGTGTTTTGACTTTAACGGGCTCGTGATCTGTGTCACAACTCTCCATGGAGAAAGCCATGAGCAGTACGCTAATTCCGAAAATGATATGTTGAATATAATATTTCATAATTTTCTCATTATCAATTTTACATTAAAATTTAGCATAGTTCTATTTTGTAATCCATACATCTGTAGCCATATTGTTAGGGCCTCCAAGTAATTGAAGAGCTGCATCATTATTTTCTTTATTATTGAGACGTTCTTCCTGTGGATAGTACAGACGGCGTGCTCCTCGTTCTGAATTAACGATTCCACCACTATTATTTACAACTACAGGCATTAGCTTAGGGAATCCTGTACGGCGATATTCAGTCCAGGCTTCTTGACCTAATGGAAAATTAGCGAGCCATTTTTGAGTAATTATCTTTTCAAGTTTCTCTTCTTCAGATGCACTGTTGCTCCAAGCAATTGTTGCTGTAGAAACAGAGCCACTATAAGAATTAAGACCTACAGGGTCATTATAAGGCTCTGGAGTACTGGAATTATCTGAAAGATAAAAGTCTATACCTGTTACTCCCCATTGCTCAAATGACAAACGAATGCCTTGCTCATAAAAGTTTTGAGCTGTCCCTCCCATATTCCAACCACGGAGTGCACCTTCTGCACGTAGGAAAGCTACCTCAGCAGCATTCATCCAAAGTAATTTAGAGTCAGTTGCAACTTTATAGTTCGAATACATATTTGAAACGGCTTGGCTTGGAATACTAATGCCCGAGCGTAAACCATGGAATCCATTAGATGCATTAGTAAACGTTGACTGTGTAAATATTGCAGCACGACGAGGATCGTTGTAGCCATTCATATAGCTTATAATATCAGCCCCTACACGAGAGTCACCGTGATTATTCTCAACTCCATTATACTCATGCATGACCACATAGAATGGATTTGTGCTTGAAATGGTAAGTTCTGCATTGTCAGCATTGTCTGTAAACACACCAATTGTATGATTCACGGCCTCTTCCGCCATTTGTTTAGCTTTGTCAGGTGAAGCTTTTGCTATATGGATAGCTAAGCGGAGTTTTAATGAATTGGCAAACTTAATCCACTTCTCTACTTTACCGCCATACACGTGGTCCGCCTTAGGGCTGAAGTCATTTGTGCGATTGGCAGTCAGATTCGTGATAGCACTATCAAGCTGTGAAAACATGAGATTATACACATTTTCCTGTGAATCGTATGGAGCAGTGATTTTACCATCTGCACCTACCTTAGAATAAGGTATTGGTCCATATGCATCGGTAATGCGATGAATGCCGGCAACTTTGATGATTTGTGCTACAGATCGAGGCACAATATCTTCTGTTACATTATATACCTGATTACTATAGATAAAGAGCTTTGGAATAAAATCAACGAATAATACTCTATCCCAACCATTCTCAGGACTATATTGTGCAAAGTTCTTTCCTGCAAAACCGGGGTTAGAGTCAGAGATGTAGCCTCCGTATGAGCCTCCACATAAGCATTCTGTAAATTGGTTTGCATTTACATCGGTTGGTATAACCCAACTTTCAAGGTTTATAAGAGCTGAACTTAAACTGTAAGCATTGCGTTGCATCTCCTCTTTTGATACTGCATACGGATCTTGATTATAATCTTCGTAGCTGTTCGTACAACTTATTGTTGTTGTCAAAAGCAGAGCACATAAGCCAACTCCTAAAGTAATATTTTTATGTTTCATGTCTTGATACATTAGAATTTAAGTTTAATGTTGAAACCAAGGTTTCTTGAACTTGGTGTCATGAACTTATCTATTCCCTGATAATAGTTACCTGTTGTAGCTGTTGTTTCAGGGTCAAATGGTGCTTTACAATAAAGCATCAGTAGATTACGACCAACGAGTGAGAATGTAAGTTCTCCAAAGCCAAAGAGTACGTTCTTTTTAAACGTGTAACCTATACTGGCTTCTTGAAGGCGAATATTAGTTGCACTATAAGTATAGAATATAGGAATACCATCGCTGGCTCCAATAGTTGTAAACCAAGTCTCAGGATTAATAATGTTCTCTCCATCGTTAATAGAGACTCCGCCTTTATCGCGAATGTTAGCTGTAGTCTTGGATACACCATAGTAATCTAAGTTTGCCTGTGTTGCTGAGTAAACAATTCCTCCAAATCGAGCACCTACCATAACTCATCAGTTCCACCATTTCCATGAGACTCAATTACGCCCAC